>ENA-ORXM01001483-ORXM01001483.1-marine-metagenome-genome-assembly--contig:-NODE-1483-length-32731-cov-4.371838_pt1 | contig 32731 bp, 59 predicted proteins | sample MGYA00237867_ERZ511480 | MGnify/ENA primary metagenome ERZ511480 (study PRJEB26309, sample SAMN06266103) | marine metagenome | isolation source: Algal blade | place: United Kingdom:Sidmouth, United... | reverse complement strand
GGCAGAGGAAGCAGCAGCAGAAGTTTTAGAGCAAGTTGCGCCTAAGAAAAAGAACTACCGCATGTCTCCAAAACGCAAGGAAGCATTAGCAGCTATACAAATGGCATCTAGCGTAGAAGACGTTGACCACTTTTTAGATGGAGACGAACACCCAGAGCTTATTAAGGCAGCAACAGACCGCAAGGCAGCACTAGAGCAATTGGCAAATGAAGCCCCAGTAGAAACGCCTATTGTTGAAATGGCAGAACCAGCACCAAAGCCACCTGAAACAAAAACTGATGATGCAGCTTCGGTAGCAGCAGAGATAATCAAAAATGAAGAAGGTGGATCGTTTTTTGGTTCAGTAGCTCGATTGATTGAGCAAGACAATGGCGATACTCATTTGGAAGATGATGATATTATTGAATCTGTGTATTCGCTTATGAAGCAAGTACCAGGGTTATTTGAGGCAGCCAATAAATCCGGATTGATTACTGACGTTCCTAAGATTGCATTGATTGTTTGGTTAAAAACTCTTAGAGACAACTTATAGTATCTTTGTAGTGATTATTCAATATAGAAGCAATTATGCAATATAAAACCAAAATCTGTAAGTCATGTGGTAAAGTAAAACCAATAGTCAACTCATTCCATAGAATGTGTATTGGCTGCAATAAAAAAAGGCTTAGTGGGAATAGATCCGAGTCTAAACTTTTGAAAGGCAATCCTGGTCCCACAGGAGAGCTGGCTATGTTTAAGGAGATATGGGCAGAAAGACCACACACTTGTTTTATTACGGGTAAAGTGATAAAGTATTTCAGTGTAAGTAATTTTGCCCATATCCTACCTAAGTCTAGGTATCCTAAATACCGACTAAACAAGGATAACATTGTACTGATGTTACCAGAGATGCACTCTTTATATGACCACTTCCATGTAAAGATAGACTGGAATAAAAAGGAGTGGAAGGAATTATTGGAGATGAGGGAAAGCTTAAAAATAGAATACAACAAATGATTTTACTAATATTCGGAATACTAATCCTTAATAGCTTCTTTTGCTTAGGAGTTTATTTCATGTTCAGACCAATAGGACGGGACCAACTTCATGTTGAGTATATCAATAGAAAAGGAGAAAACACCGTTGATGAAGCAGAAGGAACCATAGACATCAAAGACATACCCGTAGGAAAGAAACCTTTGGACTGGATTTGGAAGTTCTTTAATAATACGTACAAAGTACCCAATGCAGAAAAAGATGCCGAGAACAAGCGCAAAATGCTTCAATGGGAGATGGTTGATTTAGAAAAAGAGTACCAGAGAGCTGAAGAGGTCAATGATGTAAAGCTTATTAAAAAAATAGCAGATGCTATGGATGAGTGTAGTAAGCTAGAAATGGAAGCAATGGAGGATATTGCTTACTTGAAACAAAGAAGATGGAGGTTCCACCGTTATATAAGGGATGCCTTAACGGACTGTCCACAATGCTTTGCTACTATATACGGAACATTAATGCTCATCTTTGTTGATCCGTACATACTGAGCATGTATGGGATTGAGTTTAGCTTGATGGATAATTGGCTAGTTTTGTTAGTTTTCATACCGATACAGTCTTTTATGAATATGACTGTTCACGTTGTTTATAAGATTTTGGTGGGAGTTGCTGTCCTGATGAAACAGAAATGTTAAATTGTTTGTTTGGTATTCATTATATATTTTTCCCACACCTATTGCTTTAGGTGTGGGTTTTTTATTTTACAGACTTGGCGTAAATATCTGCATACTTTCTTAGGTCATAAGCAGCTCTATTTATGCTTTTGATTTTTAGCTGTTGAACGTCTCTTAATAAGACTGCTAGGTTTAGCATCTTTCTAGCTGTTCTAATGTCGTCAGCTTCTATACCCCAACGTCCTTTGTGGTAAGAGTCTAATGGGTTCATGTTCCTTCTACCTAGAACTTGGACCATTGGATTGTATTCTTTCGTTTTTTTAGCAGCAGTACGTGATTGAAACTTTACCACTAATTCCTTTTTTTCATTAAAAATAAAAAACATAATATTTGATTTTAGATTTTAAAATTTTAGCAAAGATAAACTAAGTATTAAAATTAATACCTTAATATCAAATATTATTCCTACATTTGTATCATTGTTTAATCAAAATGTATTAGTAATGAATGTTAAATTTTTAAAATCCCAAGTAAAAGACCTTAGAACTATTATGGTAATAGACCTAAGAAGATTAACAACCCGAACTAGAATCTTAACCGATTGTCCGGACTGTAAAGACCTAGCGGATATTAAGTCCTACCTAAGCACAGCGTCCTTGGATACAGTAATCCATGAGATTGGACTTGTAAACTATAGTGCAGTGGAAACACCACAGGGTATTATCGTGGGAAGCACAGATAGCGGTGTTATTTTCTATAAAAACGGGGAGACTAGGATTGAACCACTAAACACGAATAAGTTAGGCACAGACCAGCTTATGACGCTAGTAGAGTTGTTTTCAGAAGCTAAAGTAATAGAGAATGTAGTTTTAAATGCGTCATTAAGCTAGTAGCATCCCTCATGCTCATCTCATAACCAGGTTTAGTTTTTTCTAAGCCTGGTTTTTTTTATTTAAAGTCAGCGTATCTTAGTTTTAGTATTTCAGTTTTTGAAAGTTCTGGAATGTCCTCAAAGTAATCCTTAGAGTTTAGTTTTCCTATTTCCTTCTTTAAGTCTTTGTTAGTTTTTGCAAGTCCTATGCCTGGTATAGCGTTTCTATTGAATTTTCCACTCCCTAGAGCAGTAGCGGTAAGCGATAGTCTGCTTTTTAGTTTTTTAGAAGCCCTACGATACGTTAGTTTTTTAGTTTTTTCATTCTTTGCCAATTGGCGATCCATTTTTTCACGATACTTCTTTGTATACTCATCATAGCCACCAGCCAGTCTTATTTCCCTTATTATTTCTGGTTCTTTTTTTTGTTCATCTATTGATGTAGGGAGCAGATCACCGCCTTTTTTCGTTAGTTCCAGTACAAATTCTATTATTTCGCTCATATTTTTTTGATTATGTTTCTTACAAAAATAACACTCTATTTTGAATATTGACAAATTGTCATAACAAGGTATTAAAATTAATACTACCTTTGGCTTATCAATTAATCATTAAAACTCTTATTCAAATGAAGTACATTATTTACAAAATAGATTTAGATGGTTTAGACCTAGATAAATCTATATCGTTCTACACACCCGAAGAAATCCTTAAATATGGCGTTTCTTATTTAGAAGGCAGCTTATTAGAAGTCGCTACTGTTTTTATTAATAGCATTAACTATGATGAAGTAAATACCCATGACGCCTACTATGCTGTTTTGGATGAAAATGGTAAGAAGCCAGTAGATGCTCCTATTAAAGACCCATACGATTCTTTTATATTCCAACAGCTATTTGTGGAAGTGTTTAACCCATTACACAAGCCTTATGATGAGTTATTCCCAATCATTCAAGAAGTAGAAGTTGAATTTTACAAGTCTGAAATATCGAAAGAAGATACTTCTTTGTATGACTGTATTGAGAAATATTTGAAGTACAAAAGACTTGAAATTAATCGAAAGATATACTAATCACTAATTATTATTAATCAATCATTTTTAAAATCTTATATCATGACATACACTTCAGATCAAATCTTAGAAAAAGAAGACTTATACGACCTACAGGATAAAGTATCTTTAGGGATAACATTCAAATACCAGTTAACCAAAGGTGAAATTGGTTGGTTGAATCACATTAGGAACAAGTACTGTATTTATGATGCAGTCACAGCCAATTTAGACGGCAATGTGCTAACTTTTTCGATGGACAGCACATTGGATATAACCAAAGCACTTGAGGATGACACAATGCACCCAAAAGCAGTTATGTTGTCAGATGAAACAGCGTTACAGAAAATATTCTTTTGGATAGCATAAAAACAATTTAATTAACTTTTTAAAATCTTATATCATGAAACCTTACTTAATAAAAGCAATTCAATCATTCACTTCTAAGCATTCAGTCAGTTTGGCACTTCATTGTCGAAAATCTATATCGGATTATCTATATGACCAGTGTTTCTTTAAAAACGAAGAAGAAGCCAGTCAATTCTTAGAAAAAAATAATCTAAGTATATTAGACTGTATCTACGAAGCACAGCAGTACAAGTCAGAAGCAGAAGCGGAAATTCCGATATACACCACCATTAAACATGCAATGGAAGACTTTATGGAAATTATGGTCATGAAATTCCTAGATGAAACCGATTATTCTTTTGTCTTAACAGATTTTCAAAACGGTAATCCTGATATTAACAGGGAGTCTTTCATGAAATATTTCAGAAGTGATGAGTGTTCAGAATCTTTGACCGTTGAAGACAGAGAAGAGATATTTCGTCAAATATTATTAGGTAGTATTGATTTTACCAAAGACCTATTAATGGACACTATGCTTGATTATGATGTAACTCATTTATCTGTTGCAGACCATGATAAAATGGAACTTGTTATTAGTGGTATTGATTTTGACCAGTTGAGATACCAAAAGAAATCTTTAAATCAAATCCATTCAACCCTAGATGGTGGAAGTGATATGGAGCAGCATATTTTGGGTATTATTCACTTGATTGACTACCTACAGGACACAGCAGCAGACCAACTTGGATTGAAAGAAGAGGATGTTTACTTGTTAGATGTAGAGGAAGTAAAGCCTAAAGGCAAAAAATATGTCTTCACTTACAATTATGATGGTGACGAAAAAACGCACACACTTCATAACGAATTTGGCATGGGTTATGCCATAGAGCAATTTTGTGATGATTTAGAACTAGGAACAGTACATATTGAAAATATTGAAGTTGAGTAATAAATAAGATTTTTTAATTGATTAATAAGACGGTAACATTAAATTGTTATCGTCTTTTTTTATTTTTATTTGCGTAGTATTAAATTTAATACTACCTTTAGGGTATGTTAAGCATCTTTAGACTACAATCACAGAGCAACTAGCTAAGATCGTCTCAAGGTAATGATGTTGTTTTTGTGATTGTAGTTTACTATTATTTATTAATCTTAAAATCTTATTAGAAATGGAACACAGAAAAATTGGCGACAAAGTAAAAGTCGCTCCACACAATGATAATGATTCTTACGATGAATTTAGAGACAAAGTATTAATCATTACACATATAGCTACTGATGATTCAGGACATGTCGGTTTTGATGAAACAATGAAGGGACAAGCACTTTACGATTTTGAAACAAAAGACGGTACTGATATTCCGTTTAGTCTATATGATTATGAAATTGAAGATTATTCTTAAACCTAAAATCTTATTTAAAATGAAAAAATTGATATTAACTGTAGCAGTACAAAAGACCTTTGAAATTGAGGAAGGCAAAGAGAAGGAAGTTATGCAATACTTAGCCGAAGACGGCTTTATGGCACATGAAATGCCTACTTATTCTGATATAGTCAAAGACCTACCTATAACAGAGATAGCAACACATGAAATCCACTCAAGACCAACAGAGAGATTATTTCCACACCAACTAAAAGAAATCACAGCACAGATACGAGATGAGAACAACGAAAGAATGTGGGCAAACCACCGTATTTAAACATTAACCAATAAAACCTTATATATCATGAAAGAACTTAAAATTATAGCAAAAGAACCCGATTCAATAAGAGTACAAACACCATGCGGACTAAAGTTGTGGATAGATGTTTATTGGGATGGTGAAGAAATGCACACCCAATGGAATAAATATATATTCCACAAAAGCGATCCTAACGATATGGCTATTAAAGCTTATCAAGAAAACACAGATAATTTTATGGAGTGTTCATCTTTGGCAATAGAGCATTATGAACAAAAAACTATGAAAAATGCCTAGAAAATCCGACAGTATCCCTATCAATGATAAAAAGCTTGATAGAAGAATAAAATTAACAGACGCAGAACGTGTTGAAATATTCCAAAACAAAGACAATCTTTCACAAAGGGCACTTGCAAGACAATACGGAGTATCTCGAAGAACGATAGTGTTTATACTAGACCCATCTAAATTAGAAGCTAATAAGCAGCGTAGGAAAGAGCGTGGTGGATGGCAGCAGTATTATAACAAAGAGGAACACAGGGAAGCCACAAAGGAACACCGAGAATATAAAAAAGAACTTTATAAGAACGGATTAATAAAACCTAAAACAAATGAAAATGAAGGTTAGAAAAAAAATTAATGGTTCGGCATCTATTGAAAAGTATATTTTAGAAAGGGAAGCTACTTTTTTTGAGTTGTATATGAAAAAAGATTTAACAGCTAGAAAAGTAGCTGAAAACCAAAATATAGCCTACAACAACAACTTTCAAAAAGCCTTATTAAGAGTTTTTGGAACAAAGGGTAAAGGACTTGGAGGAAGCAGACAGGGAAGCGGAAACAAAAAAGGCATTAAGTTTTGTGGAGCGTGTAGGAAAGTTATTATTGAATGTATTTGTAAAACCAGTAAAAATGTTTAAGAAAGAATTTTATACAGAAAGTGCTAATCTTATAATCAAAATCCACAAGGATAAAGGCAAAGAAAACCTATTGCAAGGCGGATTTATAGATAATAATATTTTAGAGTACTTCAAGGGCAAGTTAGATGCTCATTTTTTCAAGTCAAAGCGATACCAGTATATTGTTAAGAACGGAACAGTAGATGAGATAGAAAAGCTACAAGCAGCAGTTGAAAAGATAAAAAAAGAAACGGCTGTAGAATTGACAAGGGAAGTTCTAAGGCAATACCAAAACATTAAAAATTAATCAATCACTTTTAAAAAATCTTATTATGGCAAAATTATTTTTAACAGATTACGGTAGCTACAATGAAGGAACACAATTTGAGTTTGGTCATTGGATGGATTTAGACGGCTATTCTAGCTACGAAGAAGTCAAAGAGTATATAGACAAGCATTTCAAGGAATGTGACCTAAAAAGACCGCTAGAATGTGGCACACCTAGAGAATCGGTGATGTTTACGGGTTACGAAGACATGCCAAAGGAATTTTATTCTGAAACAATGAATGAAGAAGAATTCGAGTGTTTGTTTTTTTACTTAGAGTTGGATGAAAATGATAAGTCATCTTTTGAATATGTCTTGTGGAACACGAGCGACATGGAATCAGCAAGAGACAGTTATCAAGATGTTTATTTGCATAGGTATAGCGGAAATCATCAATCTAACTATTTAGAGACAGAAGAAGGTGATACGCTTTATAGTATTTGTTCTGATTTATTCCCAACACAATGTGCATTATCAGAAGAGCATGACTTCTTAATTTTTAACATTGATTCTATTTACAGAAATCACTTGAATGATTTTACAGATTCAAACAAAAGAAGGTTTTTAGTTTTATCGGATTAGTTTTTTAAACAGTTAGTTTTTTAACCGAACAGTCAGTTTTTTGATTGTTCGGTTTTTTTAGTTTTTTGATTTTAGTTTTCTCAAGTTTAGATTTTTAGTTTTTTCATTTTGTCATAAGCTTTTATTTTCATTTGTGTGTTTTTTTGATGGTAAAATTTGATGTGATTATTGCTCCACTATATTTGTTTTATTTCATTGTTTTTTTATTATTATTTTTTGTTCTGATGATATTTTTCGGCAGATGGTTTTCAGATCAAAATATTTTATTTATTGCTTCAGATCGTTTTGTTGTCGGCTTAATTATTCGCATTTATTTAATATTAATATGTGACATTGTGACAAAAAATACTTTTGAATAAAATTTGTTAGGTATTAAATTTAATACTATCTTAGTGCTTTAATTAATCATTTTAAAAATCTTATTATGAGTTTAAAAAACAAGTTACTGAGCGAATCTTTAGAGAGCGCACTAATAGAAAGTAATACTAATTTTGGTAAAAGGTTGGTATTTTTTAATGATATTAATTACAAGTCAATAGACCGAAATTTTACACTAAAAGATAGTTTTATTTCTTTTTGTCCTAAAGGTAAAGAGACTGTTCTCTCAAATTGTGCTGAATTTTGGAGCAAAGAAAACCGCCAAAACATAAAAATAGGTAGAGGATTAAAAAGAATAGTAAAAAATTTAGGCATGCAATATGTTACAGACGTTCAAGTTGAGGAACTGACAAACAAGTTAAAAGCCTTTAGCGGTTTAGGGAGTTTTAGAACTGTAAAAGGTTCTAATATTAAAGATTGGTACCACGAAGACACCTACCATGATAAATCGGGAACTTTGAACGATTCATGCATGCGTTATAGTTCATGCCAATCTTATTTTGACATTTATACAAGCAATAAGGAATGTCAATTGTTGATTTTGATTAATGATAATGAACTTTTGGGGCGTGCCTTGTTATGGAAGCATGAAAGCGGAATGTATTTAGATAGAATTTACGGCACAGATGCAACAATAGAACGCTTTAAACGGTACGCCAAAACACATGGTTTTAATCACAAAAAAAGGCAGTCTTTTGAGGATAAAACGACATGGGTTAGTCCGAACGGGAAGGATTTTGAGAAAACATTTAAAATTCATTTAGACGCTCAATTTAGTGAATATCCATATATGGACACCTTTAGTTTTACCGACAAATACGGCTATATAAGCAACAACAACGAACATGGGGAATATGAGCTAAACGATACAGACGGAGCAAGCGAAGAAAACGAAAACAGGTTTTTGTGCTGCGTAAATTGTGATTACTACGACGAAGATGACATGCGTTTTATTGATTCTATTGGCGAATGGTGCCATTTTGATAACTGCGTATATAGCAGTAGTAATGACTGTTATTACTTGACAGACGATGCGACCGAACTACATGATGGTACATGGGTGCATAACGACGATGCATACGAATGTACCGAAACGGGCGAGTATTACAAAGAAGAAGACGTTTATATATTACAAGATGGTAACTATTGCCACCATGAACATTGTTCAGAATGTTTTCATGATGGGGAATTCTATTTAAACAATGAAATGGTGTTTCTAAATGAAATACAGGAAACCGTACACGAGAATAACGTAAACGACTGTTACGAGGAAAACGGCTACAGATACGACGACGACACAGACACATGGACAGACGAACCCGAAGACGACGACGAAGAGGAAGAGAACGAACTTTTAACACAAACCGCATAAAATCAATAATCATGACATTTATTAATAATAAGAAAATGAACAAACAATTAAACAAAAAGGCAGCGCAACGCCTTAAAAACGTTCATAGTGTACAATCTTACACAGGAAGAACAGAGAACATGCAAACCTATATAATAAACTTTATTTTGTCGCATGTTCCTTCTGTAACAATCGAAAGACCAAAAGCGGAAAAAGGCAACATTTATGTAACAAAAGGGAGAGCTGATTTATACCCATGCTACGTTGCCCATACAGATACAGTACATGAAATACAACCATGTTACGAAGTAGTAAACGCACATGGGCAAATGTACGCACAAAACCCATTGACGGGTGAATTGTTGGGAATTGGTGGAGACGATAAAGTCGGCATATTTGTTGCCATTGAGATGCTTCTAAAATTGGATGTTTGCAAAGTTGCATTTTTTAGAGATGAGGAGACAGGATGCAACGGAAGCCAAGAAGCAAACATGACCTTTTTCGATGATGTTGCTTTTGTACTTCAATGTGACAGACAAGGCATGGGCGATTTTGTTACGAGTATTTATGGCGAGCAACTTTGCAGTAATGAATTTACAGAAGCATGCGAAAGTGCTTTAATTGAGTATAAACGTAAGCCAGTAGACGGGGGATTAACCGACGTGTATCAATTAAAACAAAACGGGCTGGATGTGTCTTGTGTCAATATTAATTGCGGATATTACAACCCACACAGTAATAACGAATTTATCGACGTTTTAGAAGTTTTTGAGACGCTTAATTTCGTGGAACAGATAACTAAAGATTTAAACGGGAATAAATGGACGCATGAACCGACACAAAATGACCATTATTTTATGGACGGTCAAAGATTTATAGAAGAATCACAAACATGCCCCGAATGTGGCGACGTGTTAATGACCGATGAAATATCAAAAGACTTGTTTTGTATTGATTGTAACATGTATTTATCAGATGTTATTGATATTTTAGAAGATGAGAGAAGAAGAGGAACAGAGCGAAAAACACATATAGCTACTTATTCCAACCATTCAAGGAAAGAAACCGAGCAAGAGTATAGAACATGGTTAAATGGTGACTGGTAAAGACTAACAAGGGAAAACAGCAACACACATTTTTTAATTTACTAAAACTTATAAAATATCATGATTAAATATATATTACAAATAGAGTTAAGGTACAACGAAGTCGGAGAGTACAGAGGAAAGTCATGCCTAAACCACACAACCAAAAAGACAACAATAGGAACATATAAAGACATAGAACAAGCCTACAAAGAAGGCAACGAGCATTTGATAAAATTAGAAAGCCTTTTTAAACTCAATATCTATTCAAGCGGAGAGACAGCCACAAAGCAAAGATTCAAAGAAGGTAACCACCTTGTTACAAATTTAGGATATTTAAAAACGCCTTTTTCTTTATTTGCTAAAATTGATACTTTGCATTATCATGATTTTGATAAACTTATAGAGACAGCCACAGACGCAGCCAAAGAGCATGATTTATTCATAAGAAAATAAACATGGTAGCAAGTTTTTAGTCAATTAGCCGTAACAGAGTTTAAACCCTGTTACGGTTTTTTAGTTTTTTAGAATTTAGTTTTTTGATGTTGTGATGGTACAAATAAAACAAGGTCATGCGCTCATAACAAAAACAGCCAACCGAGAAGAACCCAACGACCAAACAAAGTACATGTGTTTTATTATTATTTTTTTATTCCCTCCACAAGAAAACCGACCAACAGCCGAAAAATTAACAACAGATTGAAAAGATCAAAACTTTTATAATTCCCAATTATTAAGCATGTTTTTTCTGTTGTGCTTGTTTGTTGTTCCTTCTCTATTATTGCCAAATTGACACAAAACAAATTTGCATAGTATTAAATTTAACACCTATCTTTGAGTCATTAATTAACACGTTTAAATATCTTATTACTATGATTGATTTAAAAAAAGAACAAAACAGCAACCCTTTAGAAGTTGCAATATACGACCAATTAACCAAGCTAAAAGACATGGCAGTCTTGATGGGTGAAAAGGCAAACAACGGAGGAAACATGCATGAGTTTTGCGCCTACCATTTAGCCGTTCAAACATTCGAGCAATTGACCAAAGACCATGCAAAGGGATTGAACGAGTATAAGTTAAGAGACTTGCAACTTGACTTACACAAGCAAATGAGCGAAAGACAAGGAAACCCAACGTTAGACGCACGATTGAAAAACATGTACTTTGATAGCGTAAAAGATAGAAGTACGTTTTTAACTCTTAATTATCTTACAAGAGTGGAAGACGCACAAGGATAACAACCAACCCAACAAAAACACATCATGCCCGTAAGACCTTAACAAGTTTTACGGGCAATTTTCAAACCTTATAAAATTTATTAATATGACAAGTTACCAAGACATGACCAAAGACCAACTAATTAGAATAGTTGAAAACGGAGGAACAATAATAGCCCAAGCACAAGAACAACTAAAAGAAGCAAACCGAACAATTGAAGGACTACACAAAGATATTAACGGCACAGAACAAGAGTTAAAGTATAAACATATTGATTTATTAGAAAGAGAAAAGCAATTAAGAACAGCACGACAAGAGAAGCATGACAAGCTAGCGAAGGATACAGAGGAGCAAATAAAAAGACGCTTGGCAATAATTGAAAGTGAAAAGAATATCCTGATACATTTGCGAACTATTGACACTCTTCTAAAAGATAGAATCTTTCAAGAACTCCAAAAGATAACAAGCGCATAACAAATTATTGACCAAAACCCCAAACCGTCAGACCTTAAAACGTTTGACGGTTTTTTTATGCCATATAAAGCCATATTATTATAAACCTAAACAAACACTCATAAAAGAAAGAAACACAGCCACAAAGGAAAGGAAACAAAGAAGAGAGAGAACCAAAGAGAACAGGAACACAGAGAGAGACACGAAGCACAGAACAAGGGAAGCAAAAGAACAAAGAAGGACAAAGCCAGTAACAACACCATACACACTCATAAGAACAAGAACAGCCACAACAAACCAAGAACGAACAACAGCCACAAGACAATAGTACATCATCATAACAAGACTTTAAAAAGATCCTCCACAGTAAAGCCAATAAGCCACTAACAAGCACTAACAACAGATTAACACCATAAGAACTCCACAACAAGCCCAAATAAGAACAACAAGCCCCAACAAAGACCCATGTAATAGGAACTGTTTATACTAATAAACCGCCACCATCAACAGCAGCGCACAACGTTTATCCATTCTTACACCTTAATAAATGTCTTTTACTTTACATCTCTTATATTTATAGCTTTATCCTAGTGTATTGATTTAGTTTTAAGACTGTCATTGTGTCATTCTTTAGCTTTTTAGTACCTAATACGTTGGTTTTTAGTGTTTTAACGTGTCCACTAATACGAAAAGTAGACATATATATACAGTTTTACGGGATTGAATCCGCTATATCGAAGTACCCACTAATGGGGTTTTGAGTTTTCTTTTTTGCACTTTGATGGGGTATGTATATAGGACTGTTTCTCTTATGTCCCTACAACAATATCTAAAATTTCTCTTATAACAAGCCCACTCCATAAGCAAATCAAGCAAGATCAATAATTCTTACTACAGGGGGTACTCGGTAATATATGCTTACAGAGGGCACAGGGGCTTGATATAGGGGGCTTTGGGGTATATATGATATGTTGGCAGGGTTGTATAGAGAAAGTCTATTAGAATCAATTTATGATAGAGACAATCGATAGAAATAAAGGACGAAGTATTTGTTCGTCCATTAGCAGTGTTATACCTTTGTGGAACAATAACGTTAATCACTATGAATAAAGAACAAGCTAAGAAACTACTACCAATAATTAAAGCTTTTACTGAAGATAAAAAGATTCAGTACTTAAACAATAAGGGAGAGTGGGAAGACCAAGATCAGTTATTAGCTTTTTATGGTAATATTGAGTATCGGATAAAGCCACGTATCTCTTTACAAAAAGGATATATGTATAAGATAAAGTTAAGACCTTGCCTAATCCATGTTTATGGTAAAGAAATCACTGATCCTCATATACTAAATCTTAATCCATTTTGGACTACATTTTTAGGCACTAAAGACAAACGGAATATTTTCTTGTTTGGGAATGTAGGAGAACCTAGTGCTAGGTTTCTTGTTTTTCATGATTTACATGTTGAACATTACGTTGTTAAAAAAGAAACTTTTAATCATTAAATATTAAGTAAGATTATGACAAGAGAAGGATTAAATAAGCACTGGGAAGTTATTAAGGCTTTTAAGGAAGGACGGGACGTTCAACGTTTGGATGGTATTGGTAAAAAGTGGTGGACAGACACAGAGTTACCAAGCTTCTCTATTGAGAACACATACCGCATAAAGCCAAAAGAACCAATTAAGCTTGTTCCTGGTAAGAGTTATGAGACTAACAATAAACAAATGTCTTATGAAAGAGAGTTAGTAGCTATCCTAGATCCTAGGGTAAGAGCTGTTTTAAATTATTCTATACCAAGTTGTTTAGTTTTCTTAGCAACCTATAACGATAAGAATTATTTTAAGGTAGAGGTGCTACCTGTTATCCTTGTCTTCCACAACAAGAACGTTGAAACCTATATAACTAAAGAACTATGAAAAGATTACATCCATTGAATGACAATTTAGTAACAATCTCTGCTTTATTGTATTTAACTGCGATAGCAGCAATTATATCCACAGTTGTTTGTTTTGTGATATACCTGTTTAGGGGTATAAATTGCCACTGGGTTCCATTTGGGATTTTTATTGTTTCTTTAATTGCTGCTCCATTGGTTAACAGGTTAAGGCTTAAATTAAATAAGAGATATAGAGATGCACATAAGTAAAACAGAAATGAGAGACTACTTAGAGGGAATGTTCTTGGTAGTAAATGAGCAGGGCAGTAATTACCCTGTTGGATCAGAAGCATTTAATTCAGATTACGTTATGTTTTTGTCTGGTGTTTTGGTGGCAAGCAAGTATTCTGTATTGATAGACACGATTAAGGCTGCGGTGGGCACTTTAGTCAATGAAATAGAAGTTAGCGCTTCGTAAAGCGTAATTAGTTGGCACAATAAGACGGCTCGGTCAGGATCGCCAGTCGAAGGATGTTGGTAAATAGCTTAACAGCGAAAACGGAGTAAAGTGCCGCAGGGTTTAAGAATCCCTTTTCATTACTTCAATTTACCGGAACGATAAGTCGTGTTACTTGTAGAAGGGTAGGGCGCATTTTTAAACAAAAATATTATGAGAATAGAAAATAAAGAATTTGAGGGGTGGAAAGCCAAGGTTCTTGTTACGATGCGTTACGAGGCTTGGAGGGTGATACATTTCTGGGTTTACATCGATAAAGATGAGCATATTCAGATTCCTGTTTATAGAAATAAAATAACAGCCTTTTTATTAAAAAGAAACGGGAAAGCAAAGTATCCTGCATTAGCTATTACAGTAACAGGATATTTCAGGGCTAGTGATGAAGATTGGGCTAACGAAAAAATAAACGAGTTATGGAAGTAGGAGAATCAATATTTAAGGGAGACAACTATGAAGAAGACTTAAACCTTCTTACTAATCTGATGGAAGAGTTAAAGAACATCTATCCAGGGAAGTTCAATCACTTGTTTCTTTGTAGTAAGAACTTTAGCCGAAGTGACATCAAGGAAATGAAGTTAAGAGTTTCTACTGATTTTGACCAAGAGATTGTTGCTTACTTGTTGTTTATGTTTTTGGCACAGCCTAAGTACAAGCGACTACGAGATATGGTATTTAGAAACCTTATTACAGCATCGAACGTAGGAACCGAAGAAGCAATAAAGCATATGACTAAGTGGATGAATGAGTCTTCTAGCAAAGAGGCTGATGAAATTCTTAAAAATATTATGGGGGATGAAGAGATTTAGCATACTTACCAATAAGACTTCTATCATTATACTGAACACCTTATTAGATAAAGACGATTGGGTTTTTGTCCGAGACATTAGAGCTGGGGTTACTGATCGATATGTACAGTATATACTAAGGATATTAGCAAAGGAAGATTTAATTGAGCGTAAATTACCATACAGGGGTCGTCCTTCTGCTGTGAAGGCAAAGCCAATGGAATCTTACCAGAGAGAAAGTCTTAGAGAAATGAGATCATTAATTAAACGTTTTTAAATACAGAATTATGACTGACGAATTATTAGATGAAGCAACTGAAGTTAGGATGAAGCTAAACAGATGCAAGGATTACCTAAAGAGCATTAGAACTAAGATTAACGGGGATTCTAGGGAGATTACATTGAAGTGGGGCAATGACTATCCACAACAGATAGTACTAAGAAGAAATGAAGCACTTCCTTATTTGCGTAAGATTGAGTATGACCTAATGCAAGTTAAAAACGAATTAACAAAAAAATATAAATCCTTGTAGAATGGCAACTAAAGGAGTAAGCACATTTACCTACCCAATGGAGTTTAAGAATGCAAAGAAGTTTGTATCGGAGCTTGTTAAGCTACCTGTTGGAGACAGAAAATTATCAGTAGATCCGAGATTCACCTTGTTTGTGTTTCTGCAGTTGAACACTGGTTTGAGAGCTTCTGATGTCTTATCGTTAAGACTAAGAGACATTGACTTTATTGGTGGTGTCATCTACAAGAAGCAAAAAAAGACTGGTAAGCTTCGGACCATTAAGATATTCAGTTCTGCTAAAAAGATGTTGAATCGTATTATGAAATTAGTTCGTAATTCATTTACCATTACTGATTTTCTTTTTGAGAGTCCGGATACCAAAGATGGCATTCTTACAGTATCGTGGGCTAATCGATTATCTAAGCGTTGGTTGAATCGGTTACGCATTCCGCATAGAACAAGCTCTACGCATACCTTTAGAAAGACTTATGCTAAGAAGGTGTGGGATGAAGCTAAGAAGTCTGGCAATGCTGATGCTATTATGTATTTGGCTGCGGAGATCCTTGGGCACAGCAGTATTCAAGATACTTATCGCTATTTGGGGATAAACCCAGAGGCTATTAATGATATACATAAAAATCTTTGGTAATGGATAACCCAATTATGAAATTACTCCTTGTTGATAATGTTTTTGAATTTATTATCACTTATGGAGTTCTTGTTGTGATTGCATGTTTAATTATTGACATGTTTAAAGCTTGCAGTGCAATTATTGAAATTAACGAACGTCAAAAAAAGAAAGAAAGAAGATGAGTAAGAAGTTATACACAAAAGAGCAAATGATTGATTTTGCTAAATCGACATGCAGACTAGGAAATGTAGTACGTAGTGTTATAGAAGATGAGTTCAAAGCCTTATATGAGCAACCAACTCCAAAAGAGATTGCTATTAGTGCTATTGAATCCATTGGGTTCAGAAAAGACAGTTCTCAGTATGTGGGTGGTTACTCTAATGGGGAGATTGAAGTTTGCTTTATAGACAGACTTCCAGAATTTGTAGAAGTAGTGATAAAGGGACATGAAACCACATACAAAATCCCATACGGTTCAAAAAATTACATCCTAGAGTCTTTTAAAAACATTGACCCATCATTAGTCCCAGAAAATTATAGTGCGTAGTAGAGGACGCATTTTTTCCATAGAACTGCTCCTGCCCTATCCTAACTTGGGTGGGAGCTTTTAAAAACAAATTTGAGAGTAATAATAGAAGACATACCGCATCCAGATTCAGTAAGTATGATTTCATGCTCTGATGTATTCCTTGTAGAGAAGTGTGTCACTATTCTTGAATTTGAGATAGAGAAAACATACAGCATCGACAATCTTTTAGGGTTAAGTGCTTACCTAAAAGTAATGATGCGAGAAGCACTCATAATACTACATTTTTTAACTAACCGACTTCATTGCTATATGAATACAAATCGAATCAGAGAACCGACTAATCTGGTGCAAAGATAGATCGTGGGAGAAAACCCATTTGAGCAGAAAATCTTATTATTAATATTTTTTTTATTGATTGAGAGCAAGTCAAGCATTGTTACTTAACACTTTTATAAAATGCAGTTTGGTTTTAGAATCCAAATTTTATAGCTTGGCTTGCTTTTTTACTTAAAACACAAATAATGTCAGGAGATAAAAACCACATAAAACAACCAAATCCTATTATTCATACTGTTGACGTGAATAATCAAGATGACATCCATAAAATGATGGAGATGATGAAAAATCAACCTCCTGTTTTGGTCAAAACCAAGCCAGAAACAGTCCTACATGATGGAGCGCTGTTCCAGAGAGCATTATTTCTACATGCAGAAATAAGCGATAGGCAGGGAAAATGGGTAGTGCTAGTCGTTTACGCACATGAAAGCTATTTTTATGGAGAATTTGGAATGGCAATGGTACCTGGGATGAGCGTAAACCCAACTTCAAGCATCCTGTGTCACACAAAACACCCTTCTTATGAAGAAGCCTTAAAATCCTTAGAAGAGCTTAACGGTAAATTATGAACCACATAAACATAACCAACGAGTCAGTCTTAGAGCTAATGTCCAGAGTCCCTTACAAATACTTTGATTTAGGGATTTTGGACCCTAGTGCAAACAATAACATTGACACCCACCAATACCTAGCAGCAACCAATAAAGCCTGTAAAAAGCACATTATTATCAATGCTAGAAAGTACAGATTAGAGCCATCTACAGACTGTATCTTTTACAATGCGAATGAACGCTCTACCAATGAAAGAGAGTATGCAGTAGCTTCTTTTAAGATAGGCTTAGAGCGTAAGAACTTTAACAGCACCGAGAACTTTTACAAATGGATGTACCGCAAGTATCTGGGTGGCAATCAAAGGCTTTTGGTAGGAGAGATAGGATCAGGATTACCGGTAATGGCTTTTAAGGACATGTTTGATAACAAAGGGCCCAGAGACATTCAAACGCAGGTTCTCTATGGCACAGAGCAAGATCCAAAGAAGTATGCCATTGTGCTTGAGAAACTGAAGACAGTAAACATTCAGCCAACCTTATTTTGACGGTAAGAGAATACTTAGAATTAAATAGAGAGAAGAAGTTTCGGGCTTGGTTTAGGGTAGATGGTTTTGATCAGATATGCAATAGTATCAGAGCTGTTTATTCGGAAAACAAAGGGAAGCGATACTTCGCACTTGCTAAATATAATCCTAAGTTTGTTATTGAGGATTTAGATACAGAAATTTTTATACAATCAAAAGTAAATGGAAGTTAGTAACATAAAAGAAATATTTAAAAAAGCAAGGAATCTTGTATTCTCAAACGAGGAATTAACAAAACTTCAAAAACGAGGTTCTATATACATGCACTTTTCATTCAATGGGACAAGGACACATTGGGTCAATCAAATTGAAGAAACCTTAAAAAGTAGCGACCCTATGTTCGTTTACTTAGTTTGCAAATTACCGTACACAGAAAAGATAGTGGTAAATCTTGTTGATGCAAATAATTTCTTACCAAAAGTTAGAGAGGCTATTGGTATTTTAGTAAAAAGAAATCGATTAAAATCCAAACAAGAAGAGGCTTCAGTTAGAGCTGAGAAGGCGATTCAAAGAGCCTTTGGACCAGGCAAGATATTTTTCTACCGAAGCAAACACAAAGCTAAAATAACTACAAAACTAATAGAACTAGAAGTCTCTTATGACGAGGAAGGATACAATCTAAGCATTTGCTCTATAAAGTTAGTTCCTTCAAAACCATTCCCTATAGACTACCAACAATACAATATTACACAAGGCTTAATGAAAATAAACATAGAAATATGAAAGAAGAAACGAAATACGTCTACAGAGCATCTAAAACAGATGGCGAGATAGCAGAAAGAATCCTAATTGAAGACAAAGGAGCTTTTTTGTTAGTGAAAAGAAACAGAATTGCAGAGGAAAAGCTTGAAAGATCAGAAAGCAATGTAAGGAAGTACTTTAAGACCAAATTAGAAGCTGTTGAGTGGCTTGAAGACTATTACAAACAGACAATTAAGGACCTTGAGAATAGAAAGAGCTATATCCTAGCAAAAGAGGCTGAATTGAAGCAGTACATGAAAGAAAACTGTATTGATGAATAGCCAAAGAGTAGCTTACAACAAGATTGGCAATGATGAACAGTTCACACCTGCTTATGGAGTACGACCGATACTTAAATACATCCCTTTAGGAGCCGTTGTTTGGTGTCCATTTGACCACAAAGATTCAGAGTTCGTCAAAGAGATAAGCAAAACCAATAAAGTCATATACAGCCACATTGAGTACGGTCAGGACTTCTTTGAGTTTGTACCGGCACAGCATTGGGATGTTATTGTTAGCAATCCTCCATTTAAGAATAAGCGAAGATTCTTTGAAAGAGCATTAGAGCTTGGTAAGCCATTTGCCCTTATTATGACCAACACATGGCTTAATGATGCTTATTCTAAGAAAGTGTTTATGGAAGCTGGAAGACAGATGCAGCTGTTGATGTTTGATAAGCGGATTAAGTATGAAAACAAAGAGGATAGACCTAACAAGAGTCCTACATTCAGCAGTTCTTATTTCTGTTGTGATTTTTTACCTAGAGATTTAATAACTGAAATTTTAGAAAGATGAAAAAAACTAAATTCATAAACCACCACTTGAAAATACTTGAAGAAAAGTTATTTGAAGAGTATATGTCTGGTGAAACAACCTGGTATCAAATAATCCAAAATTACAACCGAAGAGTATTTTTAGTTGAATGTTCTGACTTTGTTGTTTTGCTAGATACGTTAAAACCAAGAAGAAGTGGGGCTTTGACGCTTTTACGTAAGAGCAGACATAGATTACTAGAAAAAATAGATAGGAATGAGTAAAAAGAAATCAAATGAATCCTTACTTAAATCTTTAGGTAGGACCATTAAAGAGCAAGAGAAAGAAATCTTATACTCTAAAGCAACAAAACAAAGAGAACTAAGAGAATTGCATACAGGGTATCAAAGAGAAGTTGATCACCTCCAAAGAGAAAGAGAACACTACCGCAAGCAACACTACAAATGGATTGAAAAGAACGTCCTTACAAAGATGGAGTACTCTAATTACGTAGGGAATCCAGACTTCATAGTAAGAGATGATTTACAGATACCTAGAGATTGGGAGGAACATTTTGCAGATACAGAAATAGCTATGTTTGACCACCTGTACAAGCAAAAAGTCCACCAGATGATCGAAACTATGCCACTAGATGCTTTGAAGTGTGTATTCCAGATAGAAGAAACAGAAGAAAGCAAACGAGGGTATAGTGAATTAAGAGAGTTTAAATTAAAATTATTATTACATAAAATCAAAGAATAAGATAATGAGCAAAATAGTAGTCCTAAAAACAGAAGGGAAAAGAGAAGATGTTAATCATGTAACAGTAATGTTATTTGAAAACCTAGAAGATGCAAACAAATATTGTGCAGAAAATACAGAAAAGGGGAAGTATTGGAGTTTTGCAGAAATAATAAACCCAGCCGATAGGTTAGAGATTTATCGTATGGAAAACATCGTGGTCTAATTTTAATAAAATAAATACAAAATAAATACAAAATAATATGCAATACCTTTTTCATTTACCAACAGCAATCCTTGTTTCAATTGTAGGGTTGATTATTTTCATACTAGACCTTAATCGAAGGAGAGGGCTTACCAAAAAACTAAAAGAAACCCAACAAGTCAATGAATTACTCAAGGTGGAGTTAGACTTTCGTGAGCAATCCATTTTGCAATTAAGAAAAAAGTTAGCAGTGTGCTACATGAACTCCTATGGCAAACCTGCTGAAGAAAGCAATACTGAAATGGGCTGGACTGAAGAAGAATAAATAAATTTAATAACTTAAAAAATTAATAACATGACAAAAGATCAAGAAGATTTTTACTTTGGGAAACACGAAGTAGAATTAACGGACAAGCTAATCACAAAGCTAGTAAAAGAAAAAAAGTGGAGCAACGTTGAATCGTTAAAAGAAATGAGGGAGAAAGGAGGTAAGTGGAATACAAAAAGAGATTCTGTTGTATTCCCAACTGAGCTTTTAGAATGATATGAGGATAAAATTTAAAGGTTCTATAAATCTACTATCTTTGAACTATAATACTCGCTGTATGATTAATAGAAACAAAGAGATGGGTTGCAGGTTTTTTAGCGAGTTCCTGCTTCTCGTCTCAATTTTTTAAAAAAACAAACGCTATGGATTTATCCAAAATAATGACTTTTGAAGGTTATTGGCTGACCAATAAAAGAATAGCCAGAGCTTGCAGTCTTTCCAAATTAGGGAACCCTATCAACACTTCAGCGATACTTGCAGAGCTTGTCTCACTACATTCATATTTTAAATCAAAAGGAGAACTAGATTCCGATGGGATGTTCACTAGGTCTGTTGATAAGATTGAGGAATCGATTTATCTATCTCAACATGTCCAATCTAAGTGTATCAAAAACCTATCCGCTTTTGGCTTAGTGTACTCTGATAACAAAGCTCTTAATAAAAGAAGAAGATTTAAGGTGCAAGAGGAAGAAATACTTGCCTTTTTAAGACAATCTTTCGAGGACGAAGAAGGGGAGGTTAATTTCTACAAATCAAAAATTTTAATATCTAGAAATCAAAAAAATTCATTTCTAGATATTAAAAAATTTAATGACTCATGTAATAACAAAGAAGTAATAGTAAATAATACTAATAGTTCTAGTTCTACAGATTCCGCTACCGCTACATCTATAGAACTGTCGCCAAAGGTAAAATCTCCTAATTCTGGTCTTTCTAAGGTTGTACAATTTATGTTAGAAACAGGAGATAAAAAGATAGATGCTTCAACCTTTATGATTCACTTAGATTCCTATATGAAATTAAAAAGGAGAAAGAAGCCTTATGAGACATCCTATGTTATTTCCAATTACTATTTAACGCAAAAAGCTCTTTCGGGGCAAATAGCTGGCGATGTGCCGAAGATTATGTCACAGGCGAAGAAACTATCAGGAATTATCTTAAACAGCCTAAATCAAAAAGCAACGCTGTCTGGGGGGCGTTCTAATCCTATAACTCAAAGTGAAATACTCCACACCTATGAATTATTAGTAAAACACCCACCTGAGTGGATAAAAAAGGACAAGGCTGCAGATTGGATACCGACACCAGGACAGTTGTTATCTAATTATGCTGCTTATGTTGACAATGTTCGTAGGATTTATGCTTCTACGAAGAGTGTTGATAAGATAAAAGATGAGTTGCAGAGTTTTGATGATTACCTTGATAACCTAGGTAAATAAAGCAAAATAACATATTAGCAAAATAAATATCCCAACTGAAAGGATGAAAAGTAAAAACCCATGAGCAAATTTAAACAAGTAATACCAGTCCAAGACGATGGAGACTGGTATGTAATCCCTATTGAGCTAAAAGAAGAGTTTGATGGCTTCGTTGAATTCTTTTGGAGTGACATGGAAGAAGATGATTACCATTCTATGCTTAACAGGTTCCATGAAAAGTTTGGGGAATACGCAGTAAATGGCTGTTTAAGTCAAATTCAATTTTATATCAAGGAATAAAACAATAACAACACCTCACAACACCATGTTTTTCTTAATCAACATAGAAGGTGAATAATCAAATATATAACAGTTGTGGGGTGTTTTAAAACAAAAAGTTATGACAAAGAATCAAGAAATATTTAAGCTAGACAATGATGAGTTTAAGCTTAAAGGAGGAAGAGGCTTTTATGACGGAGAAGGAGAAATTATGATCTCTTTTTTTGATGAGTATGAAAATGGTGAAATACTTAATTCTTGGAGTATTTTTAATGACATAGATGAGGCAGCAATATTTTACAATGAATTAAAATCCGATAAAACTATGTGGCAATACTCACCTAAAGAAATAGTTTGTAGTCACGATTACCTTAAAAACCAAAAGCCATGATCAAAACCAAAGAATACTTAGACTGGATAGAAGAAGTTAAAAAGAAAGACCTTGAGTACTTCCCAGAGTACCGAGAGATAGTAGATAGGGCTTATGCTGCTTTTGACGAACAAGAGTACCAAGAAACCTTAGACATTATATCGGAGATTCCTGCTGACATTGGAGATATATGGAATACAATCACTAAAATCGCAATCCATTCTGACAGCATGATTAAGTTAAGGTCAGTTCTAAAAAATTAAAAACAAAATTTGAGAAGTTATGATATTACAAATTAATTTAAGCAAAGAAATAAACCTCCCAATTGCAAATTTTACAGAAAAGGCTAAGGAGATTATTGATAATTATGGAATATACTGTGATGACAATGATTTAGAGCAACATGAAGAGTTTCGTGTTGCAAACTTTGAAAGTTGGGCTAAACCCAGGTACGGAGATATAGAAAGCAATAAAGACTTACAGGTTTGTATAGATCTTATAAATATGGCTAAGAATAAAATTTTAGATTATAGAATGTTATCACTTGACGTAGATATTAATTTCCTTACAAATGCGGAATTAACAAAATAATGACCTATAACGAAAAACTAAAACAAGACCAAAGAAAACTCCAAGTAACCTTAGTGGAGTTTGCTAAAATCCTAAAAATATCTTACGATATGATGATTAGGATAAGCACTGGCAGAAGAATAGTAACAGAGCATGAGTACACTTTACACCAGTATTCAATCAGTGATTCCTTAAATGCCTTGGGAAAGTCTAAAAAGAAAATAGGCAAAACAATTGCTATTATACCTCATTCACTTTGGGGGGGTAAATTAAATATATGAAAAAAAGCGAATTCAAACTAGCATATTGGCGTAAAGTAAAGAAGCGCATTATCAGAGAAATAAAACAATACCCTAATCATCCAAAGACAGGTGCAGCAAAATCTGTTGTTAGGATTTTAAATGAAATTGGAATATGAGTTTACCAACTACTAAACTAGCAAGCGTTGAGAACTTAGACAATAAGTTCGACAACCTTGAATCGCTTGAGAAAATAAGCATCTGCGGAAAATCGTTAAAAATAGCGTTAGGCATGTACTATCCGCATATAACGCTTCCAGACGATAAGCTTGCAGCGTTAAGCCACTTAATCACAAGAACGAATCCTTATTGGTCAGGGGGCATTATCTTTGCAGTGGTAGAGATTTATGCTACTTGGGGCATTCCATTTAAGGTTGAGGACTCATTCACCTTCGATCATCATTGGAATAAAATGCGTAACTTTGCAATCAAGAATGACTATATTTCTCAAATTGGAGTTCTTACCAAGGACTACCTACAATTGAATCCTTATGACGAAGGTTAGCATTATATTTATTTTCTCATTATTGTTATTTGGGTTTTCCCAATTGCGATACACATCTGCCCACCATGAGCTTAATGAAAAGTTTCAAGAAGCTTGGAAGGATTATGAGCTTATCTACCAGAACTGGGAAGATGTCCCATTAAATCCGTTACCTGGCATTGAAATACTAGATACCCATGCTGTTTATCAGTTGGGCTTTGTTTTGTTCTTTGCAGAGCTTGTTACGGTACTAGAGGACGGAAAGGTTGTTGAGTCTAGTTGTGCTTCGTGCCATACTTATTCTAATTCTGGATTTGCTGGTGTTAAGAAATCTATTGGGTTTGGTGGAAGTGGCGTTGGGATGTTCCGAGAACCAATTCTGGGAGCCGATACTGTTGAGGTAACTGGCATAGCATCTCCAACAATCCTTAATTCTGGGTACAATGAGAGATTGGGAAGGTTGTTATGGGATGGGAGTATTGGAGACCCAGAAGACACCAGAAAGCTCCAAAACGCCTTAATAAATGAAGGATACAATGTTTTGGATATTCAGATCCTTGTGGCAACCAAGGGTCATATAATTAATTGGGCAAAGATGCAGAAAGACCCATTATGCTTGTTATTGACAGAAGTAGGTTTTGGCAGTTCAGAGCTTACGCTAGAGCATATTGTAACAGCAATTACTGTATTAGAGCGATTAACCTTATCCAGTAATACTAAGTTATCTTACCAACTTCGAGGCTTTAACGTAATGAATAAATCAGAACTAAGAGGTTCTTTAATTTTTGCCAAAGACTGTGCTTATTGCCACAGTGGTCCATCTTTAGGAAACGAAAACATGGTAGAAAGAGTGGTGATTGGGGGAGTAGAAAGAGAAGGCAAAGTACCACAGTTATTCAACCTAAAAGAAGACCACCATTATCTTAGTGATGACAGCGAGGGAACGATAATAGGAGCCGTAAACAAGCATCTAGAGATAATGCCAGGCTACAGCTTCAACACTTACAAAGGAAAAGAGAAGAGGGATTTAAACGCATTCCTTAAAAATGTCCTTTACGACCCAACAGCTTTTGAACCAGTTTTAAATTGAAAATCATGGGAAATTTTGACGACAAAATTGCTGAAATGAAGCAGCAAGCTCTTGATTCAAGAGTAAACAAGCACAGTGAAGTAGAGACTTCTGGTGATTACCTGTTCAATGATATTGCCAACTTCTTTAAGGGGCTTGGCAGAATCTACAAAGCAAGAAAAAAGATTAAGACAAAGAAAGAGAACGACCTTAAACTTGAAAGGTGTTACGAAATACTGGAAGCACCTAAAAAAACACTCAAAGGCATTGAAGCCGAACTTCTGGTAAAAAGAATATCTGAATTTGAAAAAGAACATTACCCGATGGGTGATGAAAGTTGGATGCCAAAAAAATAACCAAATAATTTTACAAACATGAATATTGCAATTGATTTAAAAGATGACTTTGAAACAGTAGAACAAGGAACTCACTATGAGCTACCAACTTACAAAGTTATTGATGGTGTTGGAATTGACAAAACAGGAGATTCTTTACCGTTGAAGTTTGTCAGAGGGAGCAAGCTAAAGGACGAAGATGTAGAAAAAAGAGAAGGAGTTCTTCACGAAACGTTATTAGCAGCAATGATTGAAGATTTGAAGTTCAAAAACTCTTTAGTACCAAGTAGAGAAGGTTCATTGGTAATCACAAAGCTTGAGGAAGCACAACAATGGCTTTTGAAAAGACAAATAGACAGAGTCAAGAGAAGCGTTGTTGGTACTTATAAAAAGTAATCCATAATGAAAGTAAACTTACTAAATCTGCTTGCTAAGATAGAGCTAAATAAGCTTCTCAAGCCAATGCGAAGACTTCTTGAGTTCATTATATTCAGTGATAAGGCAAGACACTGGGTAGAAAACAACGGAATTGGAGAAGAGAACAAGTGGGACGAAAACGCTTTGACAGTAATCAGGCTTGTTCTAGAAGGGCTTGGTAGAAAGTATGACGTTTCAGAAATGGACAGAACACCACACGGATACTGCATGATTGGGTTTGCTGCATGCCAAGAGAAACCAGAAGCGACCTTTAAGCTTATCCACCGTTCTTTGGACCAGTACAACTTAACATTAGAAAGACCTTTTTCTGACAAGCAGATTAAAAAGGCAGCTAAACACACATACAGGAAATATGGATTGGAGTAGCGTAAAACTATTACACAACAAGGTAATTATAAAGCCTTTGTTGTTGGAAGGAGATGAGTTTACTGGCAAGACAAGATTAACAGGAAGCGGATCGTTGGTTATACACAGGGGGTTCTTTGGCGAGAGCGAATATGCCCACAATGTAGGTGTTGTGGTTAATCCTGGTATGAGTCTTAATTACTATGGAGACGAATACAAAACCTTAAAGGGACGTTCTACTAAGCTTGTTATTGGTGAAAGTAATAGCGTAGAGTGGAGCTTATTGAAGAGCAAGGAAAGGATGCGAATAATGAAAGAAGCCGATCCTTATTCAAAGTCCCTTGGTAATCTTTATAAGAAGTCTGTTAAGTGCTTGACTGAATATGGCAATGAGCTTGATGAAGGGGATATTGTTTATTTCGATAAAAACTTAGAGTCTGGTGTAAGCCAAGGTTTCAGGGAAGCAGACAAGCTAGAAGGCGGTCAATTCATTATAGATTATGATGACCTATTTTGTGCTGTAAAGCAAGTAGACTCTCAATACTACATAGAATCCAAGGGAACCGGAGGTGTTGGGACAATCATAATGTTAAATGGTTGGTGCTTGATGGAACCAGAAAAAGAAAAGCTTGAATTTGGTGGTTTCAAGAAAGATTTGAAATTTGCAGGATATGGTACTGTTGCAAAAACTGGATCGCTGGTTACTGGTTATATTGAAGACCACAGCCCAGACCAAGATAACTTGTTTGTTGGTCAGCGAATTAAGATAGACCAAAGAAAATCGGGTAAATTTATAGGAAATGATATAACTTTATGTGATGAAAGATTGGTCAACAAGCGTCTTTTTCAGCGAAAAGATGTTCAGGTTATATATTAGAGAAACTATTCATTATTTTACGTTTGATTAACGAGAAGACCTTAACACATAATACATGTGTTAGGGTTTTTGTATTTTTGTACTATGGATGAAGTAAGAAATAGGGAGCATGAGATATTCGGAATTCCGTTTACTGAACCAGAACTGCCATTAAATGAGGATATAGTTGGGTGGGATTTGCCAAAGGCAGAACAGAAATTCATCCCAGATGTGATTCCTGATTATATGGAAGAGCAAATATCTTATAAGGAGATTGATCATTTAACTACATGGATAAGCGGAGCTGAGGATGCTTTCCACGAATACAAGATGGCTGCTAATGCTGATCCGAAAGTGATCGACAAAAAAAGAGATGCCATTCGAGGGGCCAAGGATAGGATCTCGGAGCTTAAAGGATTGGAAAAGAAGCAAACTGCCTTTGTTATCGAGCAGTACAGGCGTTACAAAGAGGGAAGATTTTATTATGTGAATGGTGATATTATTTACATTACCGGCCACCATTGGAAGTACCTTAATTATTTTCATCTAAAGGTAAACGCAGACAATCCCAGAGCCATAGACAAAAGACCATCATTCCGAGGGAGGGATGTTAAGTTTTTCTATGCAGCACACACGGCATTAAACGATCCTATGTGTTCGGGATTTGTGACACCTAAGCAGCGTAGGGAGGGAATGACATCAAAGTGCGAGTCTATTCAACTAGACAGGTCCACCATTGAATTAGTAGGCGCACCAGGAGGTATGCAAGCATCCAATGAGATTAAGGCAAAGAAGAATTTTAAGGATTTGTCCAGTGCTTTTGAGAAACTGCCTTGGTGGTTCAAACCTATTCATGACGGTATGGATAAACCCGAAACTGAGATAAAACTCCAATTCCCAACATCTAAATCTCGAAGGAAAAAGAATAAAAACGAAGAGCTTGATGAGATTTTAGACCGAATACCAAAGTCTCTTCCACAGGATATTTACAGAATCCTTACAGCCAACCATGAAAGTCTTATTGACCAAAGAGCTGCAAAACCTCAATCCTATAATGGTAAAGCCTTATATACAAAGTTTGACGATGAGGTAGGGGAAACAGAAAGAAGGCACTCAATCATTGAGCGCTACAACAACTTGGAGCCAGCGATCAAATTGTCAGAAAGAGAATTCTGGGGCAAGATGATGTTTGTGGGAGTAATCGATGATTACAACACTAAGAAGTTCTGCTGTGATGAGTTTGAGCAGATGTTTAAGGAGTCTTTTTATTGGGAAAGAAATGAGATTGGCAAAACAAGACAAGGCTTATATGCTATCTTTATCCCTGTAACCGAGGGCGCTAATGGGTTTTATGATGAGTACGGGATGTCTGATAAGGAGGAACTTGAAAAAGAGTTTACAAGAAGGCGTGACGAATTAAGGGACAATCCTCAAAAGCTTGACAAAGAGGTTCGACAGTACCCAATGGTATGGACCGATTGCTTTAGAAAAGGTGGCGGATCGTCTCCACTAAATGCGGAACTGATTAACCAGAGATTAGATTATTTCATAGAGCATGGCAGGCAAAGGGAAGCAGACGGTAGCTGCAGGAATCCTTTCATTCAAAGATATGACCTATATTGGGAGAATGGAATTTCACCGGTAAACGGCAACATACCAGAGGGGGAAACACCACAGGTTAAGATAAGAAGAAACGACAGAGGGGGAAGGTTTTATCTTAGCTGGAAACCAGAAGTAGGACAGCAGAACCTTGTTAAAAAAATAAGAGTAGGCCAAGGAATGTCTTTTGCACCTGAAAACAGGGTAGGTGGTGTTGTCGGAGCCGATCCGTTTGCTTTTGACACTGTAGAGGGAACAAGAAAGTCTGATGGAGCTGGTTCTGCTTTCAGAAGATATAATCCAATAGCTGAAAAAGCGTTAGATAAAATACCACAACTTATTGTAGATGCAGGAGAACTAGCAGTATTGAAGTACAAAGTAGCCTGTAAGACCAATAGAACTGTATGTGATTATCTCCACAGACCGAACACGGTAGCAGAATACTGTGAGGACATTTTAAAGATATGTTGGTTCTTTGGATATGGGCTTTTTGAAGAAAGAGTAAACAATGCTTTGCAGCCAAAATTCTTAGAGTGGAGATGCGAAGGCTTCCTTACTTATGATTATACTGATCAGGGCAAGAAGAAAGTTACGTCAGGGGGGAACTCTAAAGGAACTATGAGAGCAGCAATGTTTACTGCAGTAGATACTCATTATGAGCATAACATTCAGTATGAAGTACATGATACCGAGTTAGAAGATGCTTTGAAGGTTACATTCGATAATATGAAAGATACAGATGCTTTTGTTGCTTCGGCTTATGCCAAGTACGAGGCTTATTTGATGTTAGACAAAGTTTTAGAACGCAGGAAGAAAAAATCAGTAGTGACAGATAAACCTAAAATAAAACAATTAGATTATCACTATGATAGGATTTGATAAATACAAGGGGAAATCAGGGGAATATCAGATGCCTTATTCCCAAAACCCTGCTGATAAGAAAGATGCAAAATACTTCTTAGCTGTTGCTCAGTACATAGCAGCAGAGTTCAAAAACGACAACACAGCAAGAAACTATGCAGATTCCTGTTGTGGTGGTCATGCCGATACTGGAAACAATATAGGATCGGAAGTGGGGCATATCAGTGGTGTTTCAGAAAAAAGGAATGTCCGCAGAACCTATAAGGAACTAAGGGCGTATGCAGAGAACCGACAGGATGTTGGCAAGTACAAAAAACAACTTACTCCCAAAAAACAGTACAAACAGGGGCTTACATCTATTCGCATAAGCTGGGACCCACCACCAATCCTAGATAAGTACATTTCGGTTATCGTTAACAAATTCCTTAAAGTAGACTTAAAAGTAAACGCAAGGTCTGTAAATCCGTTAGCAGAGTCCAAAAAAGAACATGAAAAGAATTTCCTTGCACTAAAGTACAGAAAAGAAACACAAGAGTTTTTCAAGGCGTTGGGAGTGGAGCCACCAAAATCCCAATCAGAGAAAAACGGTGTCAAGTTCAATTCAGAGGAAGATGTTGAGCTGTTTAGTAAATTGGGAGGCTTTAGATTAGCAACAGAGATTGCTGTTCAACACTTAGCCGGCACATCTATAGCAGAAAGTAACTTCGAGAACATTAAGAAGCTTCTTATTAAGGATTACGTAACCTTAAACGAGCATGCCGTAGGAAACTACGTAACACAAGAAGGTCGTGTTAAACTAAGGTATGTAAACCCAGAATACCTTATCTATCAGGATTCTGAATATCCGGACCACCGAGATACCGAGTATATAGCAGAAATGCGATCAATGAAGTATTCTATGATCTTAGATGAGTGTGGAAGAGAATTGAGCAATGACGACCTTCGAGACTTACACAAGCTCCAAGCAGAAACAGGAACCGAGAATACCAATGGAGTAAAGAGAAGCTACGAGCATTTGGTCATGGACGTATATTTCAGAAGCGAGGACATCTACAAGGCTACTGAAAAGTACATAAGAACAAAAGATGGTGTTTGCCACATGTGTTTCAATCATGTTGATCACAAATACAAACTTTCCTCAAAAGAAGAGCGCAAAGGAAAGAAGCTCCACACAATCAAAAAACAAAACATCTACAAATTCAAATGGGTTGTAGGGACCAATATTATTATTAGCTATGGGGAACACACCAATCAAGCAAAAGTAAATAGAGAGGGATACCGAGAAGGGGTATTCCCGATACAAGTTTTCAAGGAAAAGGGACCATCTATTGTTTCAAGAATCCTTCCATTTGTGGATGATTTCTGTTTGGCGACTTTTAAGCAGCGTCACTTGATGTCTAAGATGCCACCAGCACCAAGGATAGCTATAGACAGAAACTACCTAGAAACCAACGAGGATAAGCACCCAGCAGATGTTATGGATGACTTCATGGCTAATGGGTATATGTTGTTCCGAAGCATGGATACTAACTTTATGCCTGGTTCCAATAAGCCTACTCCATTTATCCCAGTACCAATATCGATTGCCCAAGATTACGGATTGTTAGTAGAGCAGCAAGAAAGGATAATCAGACAGATTGAGCTGGTGGTTGGTGTAAATGACATGACGGATGGTAGTACGCCCAATCCTAAAATCCTTAAAACGGTGGCACAAATGGCAGAGGCCAGCAGTAGTAATGCGTTGTACGATGTCTTTCATGCATACCGATCATTATTCCTACAATCAGTAAAAGCCACTGTAGCAACATGGCAGGAAGTGATCAGAGACAGACCTTACCGTTCTAAGTTTTTACCATTTGGGGCCTTGACTGCTTTTGTAATAGAGATAGGAGCCGAGCTAGATTTGGATGATATGGGGATTTACTTAGAAGAGTCTTATTCCCAAGAAGAAAAAGACATCCTTTATGCGGAGCTTCTGCAGATGAAGCAAAAAAGAGACGCAACGGGTAAGGGAGGATTAGATGAAGCAACTTATTTAAGCGTAAGAGATATTATCAAAAGGGGAGATCCAAAACATGCAGCTTATGTTCTTTCTATCTTAACGGAACGTCAACAGAAAAAAGACCGTAAAGAAGAAATCGAAAATATCCAGTTTAATTCTCAAGAGCAGCAGAAGTCAGCAGCAGCAGCAGTCCAAGGAAGAATCCAAGAAGCTCAAACAATGGCTAAAATAGAAATAGAGAAGGAAGCCCAGCTCTTAGAAATGAAAAAGCCTTACGAAGAAGAAGAGCATAGAAGAGAGTTAGAAAAAATTAAATTGCAATCAGATTTACGCCCAGAAAGGATCAGTGCGTAAAAAAATATTGAAGTTTCAAATAAAAAACACTATTTTTGCGTTAGTAATACATTAATTATGCCAGAGACAACAGTAGATTCACAGTCCGGCTGGGACGCAGCAGAAGAAAACTTAGACAATCAATCTAACGGTACAGAAAACGAGGGGTCATCCTTCGATGATGTAATTGTTACACCTGATCCGTCTATAGATAATTCTACTGAAGCTAACGAGCCAGAGGGAGCAGAAGATGTTGAAACCGATGAAGGTCAGGGTCAGCCTGAGCCATCTTTCGATATTGCTGCATTGAATAGTCAATTTGGCACAGAGTTTAAGGATGTTGACTCTTTTTCCGAGTCATACAGAACGTTACAAGAAAGAGCTGGCGAGGCTGAGAAACTGAAATCTCAATATGAGAACAACAGATACTCTAGTCCAATGGCTAAAGCAATTGACGGGATGCATGAAGCAGGTTACGGAGAAGCCGA
>ENA-ORXM01001481-ORXM01001481.1-marine-metagenome-genome-assembly--contig:-NODE-1481-length-32777-cov-3.245535_pt1 | contig 32777 bp, 29 predicted proteins | sample MGYA00237867_ERZ511480 | MGnify/ENA primary metagenome ERZ511480 (study PRJEB26309, sample SAMN06266103) | marine metagenome | isolation source: Algal blade | place: United Kingdom:Sidmouth, United... | reverse complement strand
ATTAAGAATCCGGTACCAATAGAATTAAAACGTTTTGACTTATTCCATAGGTCATAAGCTTCTCCTTGTGTTTTCATTAAAGCATCAATATCCGATTTTGGTGATTCTATACCATCCACATAATAAGAATCAGTAAAAAATCCTGTGTTTTTTGAAATAGATTGTCCATTCGCAATTATGCAAAAGAGAATGAAAGTAAATGTTGTAAAAAGTGCTCTCATAGTTTGTTTTGTTTTAAAGAAATTATTTAATAATGTAGTCTTAAATTTCTAGTATTTAACAGTACTTATAACTTCAATAGTGCTTCCTGCTAATGCCCCAATTTTTATAGAACTATTGGATTGGCTTGCTATTTCAGGGTAGCTGGTATTTAATACATTGTAATCCATGATATCGTTTAATGAAAAATCCTTATCCTTTAATACTATATATATGATTTCAATTTCATCACTTTGTAGTTCAACATTAAAATTTGCTGTTAGTGAGTTACCACTAAAATTGCTTATTTCTGTACTTGAAAAATCACCAAAGCTCGATGTCTCAGGAAATTGTGGGACTCTGTTTATATAAATTGATACAAAAACATCCGGTGCATCTAGTAGATCCCAGTTGTCACCGGAAGGTTTAAATGATGGAATATTGCTGATGTTGACTCGAGTAATAGTTACGCTTTTAGGTATTGACCTGGTACTGCAGTCAATGCCTTCCCATCCTAAGTCGCAATCACAAAGACCGTTTATGCAATTGCCGTTTTCGCATACTATATTTTCGCAAGGATCATCCTCACTGCTACATGAAGAAAAAAAAGAAACAGAAATAAGAATTAGTAAAAGGTTTAAAAGTGTTCTCATAGCTTGTTTTGTTTAATTAGATAAAATAATTATTTCAATTTACGATAATAAATATACTTATCCGAAACTAAGGTTTAATAAGTCAAATCATTTGAATCACTCTATGATAATGTGTTATAAGTTTGAATTTATCGTATTGAGATTGAGTATGAAAAATTTTAAGAAAAGTTAGTTTATAAGCTCTTAATCACCTCCCCGGTTTTTAAGAGCTTTTTTAATTTTTAAAAATTGAATAATTGAATAACATAGGTTTAATAGGAATAGCAGGTTTAGGTATTGTGGGTTATTTGCTGGTTAAGAAAAGCAAAGAATCTCAAGCCATGAAAATAGAATGTCCAGTTGAAGGTCCATTTTATGGTACCTATCAAGGAAGATCGGTTTACACTTGCACAAATCCTGAAAACCTAAAATCAGAAAATGTCATTATTCTAAAGCAACCGGATGGTACCGGTTTTGTAATTCCTGTTTCTCAAGCTCCATCTTATAATTTAATAGAGGCTGTCCCTGATTTATGGTTAGATAAAAACTTGTACGACGACTTGATCAAAAAGTATGAGGCAAGAAAAGCTGAATTGAAACAAATGGAATGGCAAGTGTGGTTAAATGCTATTGGATCCGCTACATCGGCTTATCAATCTAATGCTAGTGTGAGTGGTAGTAATATTTCTACAAGCGGATTAGGAAATGGATTGCGTGGTAATTTTCATTTAATCCAATTTAACCAAGCAGCTTAATGAATACAGGATTAAAAATATTATTGGGTTTGTTGGGTGTAGCTGGTGTCGTCTATTTGGCTTCTGATAATGTGAGATCTGCTATTGAAAGTAGATTGCGTTTTGAAAATGTACGATTCTCAAATTGGAAATTTAGTATTACTCAAGGATTAAGTTTTGATCTTGATTTTGACATAAGAAATCTATTAGCAACTCTAGTTAGAGTAGAGGGATTTTCTGGAAATATTTTACTTGGTGGTCAAGTCCTATCAAAAGTTGTTTTTAATGATCCTTTAGACTTGACATCAAATGAGTCAAAAAGACTAAGCTTTAATGTTAAAGCAAGTATCGGTGATTTAGGATCTACTGTTAAAAATATTATCAATGGATCTGTACCTACTAGCATGAGGCTTGTGGGTAATGCATTTGTAGCAGGTGGTGCATCTGTTGCGGTGGATAAATCAATAGTTTCAATAGGAGGATAATGGAAGTGCAACAAATTACACCTGAGTTTATAAATGGCAATGACAAGCCAACCAAGCTGTATAAAACAGTCGGTGATAAATTTGAATTGGTCAATGAAAAAGCACACATGTATGATCTTGTCAAAGAGATCATGAAGGATGATGCTAAATTGAATAAAGAGCCATTAGTTTTTGGTCAATTCGAAAGATCAAAAAAGGGATTAAAAAAATTATATCAGACTGTCCAAAATAATATGGATTATTCTGAGGATAATTCAAGTGAATATCAATTGTTACAATCGATTGCTTTTGCGCATAAAAACAGAAAATGCACCAAAAGGAATCGTCGATGCGCCTTTAGCAACAGTAGAAACTCCTAAAGCAGCAGCTGAACCTGCAAAAGAAGAATCAATGATGACCGCAGTTAGCACTATCGTTGGAGAATCTTTGGAAGATGTAGTGGATACCGTGAAAGCAGTTGCTTCGGTTATGGGTGACAAAATCGAAGATGCAGTAGAAGAATTGAAGGAAAAAGTGATGAGTGATGATGAAGAAGAATAGTCTTTCTACTTAAAGATATTCGGAAAAGGCAGTCAATTTTGGCTGCCTTTTTTTTGATTAAACTTATTTTCAAATACAAACGACTAATAACTTGAGCCATTATACTTTTAATAGAACAATTATTTAAACATTTCTTACCCTACTCTATTTAATTATTTTAAAATGCCTTTCAAAAATCTGACACTTTTTACCCTAAAAAACTAATAATCAACAACTTAAATATATTCCTCTATTGACAAATAGGATTATTTGTTAACCTCAAAAAAGAAAAATGTAAGTACTTTGCATTTTCAATTGAGAAAAAAGACTCCATTTAAATCTTAGTAAAAAGAAAAATATTTTTCAGAAAAGACCAGAGACATGCTTGTTCAAAAAAATCACTTCATTCTGTTGATAATAATAAGTTTTCTTTTTTATAGCTGTTGGAAAGAAGAAACCGTGACGATTCCAGACAATCAGCCACCAATTATCAACAACGTGCCTGCCATAAAAATTGAAAATTACGTCAATCGAATTTTCATAGACCTCCTTGGGCGCGAACCTTTAAATCCAGAAATGGCTGCCGAAGTAGCGGCTTTGCGCGAAGCTGACTTATCTACCGAAGCCCGCGAGACATTAATTGTAAAACTTCAAAGCGACACTGATTTTATTGAAGGCGATACTTCTTATCAACAGGCTTATTATCAACATTTATACGACTTGGCGAAAATCAGGACGCTTGAAGGAGCTTCCGAAGCGGAAATCGGTTCATTTTTCGCTGGCATAGAGCTGGTGGAAGATAGCATTCGATTGCTGAAAATTTATTCTTCGCGCAGTGAATTGCAAAGTGGTGCTATTTCCATTGAGGATATGTTTGGGCGCATGATTTACAACCTTGTCTATGACGAAATCAATATGAATACCACCAATTTTGTCAATGCGAGTTTTGATAATTTGCTGTGGCGATTTCCAACGCAAACCGAATTCCAAGCTGGTTTCAATATGGTAGAATTTGATGTTCCAGAAACCTTTCTGGGAGAAACAGGAACGAACCGACAAGACTACGTGGACATTTTTATCAATAGTCGCGAAATGTTTGAAGGACTGATTATTTGGGTTTATCAACAAACCTTGCAACGGCGACCGACGACGGAAGAAACGTTCGTTTTATTGGAAGATTTTTATACAAAACGAGACATTCGGGAAGTGCAAAAAGTAGTCATGATGACGGATGAATATGCTAATTTTTGACGGCGTACGGTTGACGGCACACGGCGCACGAGAGATTCATCTATTTTAAAATTTCACAAGCCAATTAATTTCTAATGAAGCAGCTTATATTTTTAATACTAATTATCAGCCTCTTTTCCTGCAAAGAAAAAAGCTACGTCCACGAAATCAACGAGATTGACGTGGCGCAGAACAATGCAGATAAAAACAAGGAAAAATCACCCGAAGTTTTTATCAACGTTGCCTATGCCAATTTGTATCAAGAAGCTTTGAGTTCCAGCCGATTGGTGGATGCGACAGAAGCAGTCCTATCAATTGGTGACAAGCAGGTTGCCTACGAAGTATTGATTGCGAAAATGATGGTTGACCCCAATGTCATTTTACCAGGCAATGCGGAAATGCGAAACGATTTAGAGACATTCATTGAGGAAGCCTATAGCCGTTTTTACGTGCGCATTCCGACAGAAGCAGAAAAAACTTGGTGGATTAATTATCTGGAAAGTCATCCTAATTTAACATCAGAACACGTCTTTTTCGCAATGGCAACTTCCAACGAATATTACTATTATTAGCCGCAGGTATCCGCTACGCGCTAGCGCTATCGGATACCCATGTTCCTCGCAACTACGATAACATTTTTTAAAAAATCAAACCTCCTACAATATATGAAACGACGAAATTTCCTTAAAAAAACGGCTTTAACCTCAGCGGGTGCAATCGGTATTCCGTACATTCTACCAACGGGACGCTTATTTGCAACAACGAATCCACCGATGGCCAACCACGTAGTTTTTGTATTATTTGCGGGTGGTGTACGGCATCAAGAAAGCATTCAGCAGAAGTATTTAGCGGAAAGTCAAGGGGTCAATTCGGAAGGCAATATCATGTATAATATGTTGGCAGGTGCGCCGCCTGAATTGAAAATTGTATATGGACAAGACGTGCCGAACGGATTAGAAGGGGCGCAACCAATTTCGCAGATTTTGCAAACGCCGCTGGAATTGCAGGGGACGCTGTTTCCAGAAATCAAATTTGGCGGTAGCACGGGGCATTTTGGTGGTTTGAGTTCGGGTGTTTCGGGACATTATTCGTTTACACAAGGATTGCGAAATCGTCCTGTTCATCCTACAATTTTTGAGTATTTGCGAAGGTTTGGTGGTTATAAGGCAACAGATAACTGGTTTATTGGTAATGGAATCGGGAACTCTACTCCCCTATTGAATTATTCTGCGCATCCTGATTATGGTGGAAAATATGGCGCGAACTTTTTTGCTCCGAATGTTACTTTTGGTCAACAAGGAACAGATTTTATTGAAGGGTTTAAAACGTATCATCCCGAAGAGGAATTAGACCCAATTTTGGAAATGCGGTCATTTTTAAACCATAATTTCATGCAAACGGGTGGAGAAATTCCAAACCTCAACAATACCGAAGAAGAAAAAGAAGACATCAAAGCATTTATAAAAGAAACCTTTGCTCGAAAAATGACGGGTCAAATCGCTTTTCCAACAGTGAATGACAATGGGGATTTGCAAACGATTGGCTACGCTACAGAAGTGCTGAAATGGTTTAAACCCAAAGTGACCGTTCTTAATATGAGTGCGGTGGATGTTTGTCACGACAATTATACGAGTTATTTGCGCAGTCTGCACCGGGGCGATCACGGTGTTGGCTTTTTGTGGAATTATATTCAAAATCAAATTCCAGAAATGGCGAACAATACTGCATTGATTGTCATGCCCGAACATGGTCGAAATTTGAATGCCAATAATATTCAAGATGAAAATGATTGGTTTGCGTATGACCACGACGGCGACCCTAATTCCCGCAGAATTTGGACATTGATGGCAGGACCCGGTATTGAAGCGGGGCTACGAGTTGGTTCAGAAAATAACCCAATTGGTGATGCAACGGACGTGACTTTGACGATTGCGGAAATCTTGGGTATTAAAAATGATGTTGCCAATGCGGGGCTAGTTCACGGCGGGTCGATGTCACTTTTTGATAGGATTTGAAAATGGGTATTGGGTATTGGGTATTGGGTATTGGGTATTGGGTATTGGGTATTGGGTATTGGGTATTGGGTATAAACAAGTTTTTAAAAGTTTTACAAATGAATTTTAAATATAGTAGCTTTTTATTACTAATAGTCTTCTTTTTTTTCGCTTGTCAACAAGAGGAATATCAAAATCCTTATGATGGAATTGAGGAAGAGGAAGAAATGATGACCGAAGAAAATATCAATCTCGAACCAACGAGTATAGCGGGTTTACATGCGAATATTTTCAGTAAAACCTGCGCCAATTCGGGCTGTCATGATGGAAATTTTGAACCAGATTTCCGGACAATTGAAAGTACTTATAATACCCTCATCAATGCGCCGATTATTAAAAATGACCCGCAAAACAGTTATCAATTTCGGGTGGTGAAAGGAGACATTGCTGCTTCGCAATTGGTGGCAAGAGTTACGGTTGATATTGATGGAAATTCGGGAATCATGCCCTTAGCACTTGAGCCAGATAGTGATTGGGAAGCAAATAAAGAAACCTATATTCAAAATATCAAAGATTGGGTTGCGGGCGGTGCGAAGGATGTTTTCGGAAATTAATTGGTGCAGAGTGACAAACCGCTTGGTAGAAACTTCGCGCTTGCAATTGTTAATTTTAATAGAAATCTTCATGAAAAAAAATATTGAAAAACTATTGTTGACAGGTGTTTTCAGTTTTTTACTGATTTTTTACAGTTGCGAAAAGAACAGCACTGACCCCGTTTTTTCAAAATCACCTGCGATTAAAATAACGGAAATCAGCCAAGATACTTTAGTACAATTTATTGATAAACTCATTTTAAAAATTGAATATGAAGACGGTGACGGCGACCTCGGTAATGCCAATCCAGATGTCAATTCCATTTTTGTAAAAGACAGCCGATTGGAAGAAGCAGACGAATATTACCTGCCGCCGCTTGCCCCCGATAGTGCATTTGTTTCCATCACAGGCGTTTTTAATTTAGAATTATCAACTTCTTTTTTATTTGGAAATGGAACGGAAGAAAGCGCAATTTTTGAAGTTTTTGTAGTGGATAGAGCAGGGAATGTTAGTGAAACGGTGGAGACTACACCAATTTTAATTATTAAAGAATAACTCCAGTAACTCGGGTTTCTACCCCAATAAAACCTATTTTGAAATCACTCACTTCGATTGTCAGGTTAAAAACCTGAGTTACCTTATTTTTATGAAAAAAATATATTTCCCCTTACTTTTTATATGTTTCCAACTGAATTTGCAAGCGCAAGAAACCTTCAATATGTCCAATCAAATGGTGGATAATTGCGAGGGTTTATTGATGGATAGCGAAATGGGCGATTTAGACGGACATTACGACCACAGTGAAGATTATACTTTTACAATTTGCGTGGATGAAGCGGAAGAAATTTCCTTGTCTTTTTTAAGTTTTTGTACCGAATTGGGTTTCGATTTTTTGACCATTTATGATGGACCAAATACCTCGTCTCCTCTAATTGGTTCATACTCTGGAACAATGACTCCTCCAACCGCCATTGCGAATAGCGGCTGCATGACCATCAATTTTGTCACCGACGCAAACGTCACTTGTACGGGTTGGACAGCCCTCTGGGAAACGGAATTTACCGAACCCGAACCACCATTAATTACCAGTATCGCTGGCGTTACCTGCGAAACCACCGAATTGACTTTGACCTTCGACCGAAACATTCATTGCGATAGCATTTACGCCGAAGCATTTTCGGTAACAGGGCCAATTTTCCCTGAAGTTATCAACGCAATGCCAAATCCCTGCGTTGGCGATAGTACCAATTCCATTATTTTAACTTTAGCAGACCCGATTGATTTTAGCGGAACTTACGAAATATTTTTCGCGAGCATTGCGGTCATCTGCGAAGAAGTTTTCATTTTACAAACCCAGGATTTTTTTGCCATTTTGGATTGCCCGCTGGAAGTTGATTTATTATTGGATGGCGAAGAATTGTGTGCTTTTGAAGAACATACTTTAATTGCCGAAGCAATGGGGGGAAATCCCGCATCTTATTCCTTCGTTTGGGCACCCATTTTTGTACCCGATGATACTGATGAGGTGACTACGATTGTCTTTGGCCCAACTACTTATTATGTTACTGTAACGGATGCAGCGGGCGCAACGGCGGTAGATAGTTTACTGGTTACGCCACTGCCTGCGCCGACGATTTATGAACTTGACCCCGCACTCTATTTACCTGATACTACGATTTGCCAATCCGCTGAACCCTTCTTTTTGAGTGCTTTTCCTCCAGGTGGAATTTGGGAAGGACAAGGTATTGCAGGAGATGGAGAAGACACGGGCTACTATGACCCACAACTGTTAGAAACCCTCGTAGATGTTGTTACTTATACTGGCCCAAATGATTGTCAAAATCAAATTACCCTCACTTTTACGCCACTCGAAGAAGGTACAGATGATGCCGCTTGCATTGGAGTTGACACTTTCACCGTTTCGGGCGGAATGCCTACGGGCGGTATCTGGACAGGCGAACACATTGATTCATTTGGTCTTTTTACGCCACCTGATACCGCTGGAAATTTTTTAATTACTTACACTCATCCAAATGGCTGTGCGGGTGACAAATGGGTTTATGTAGATAGCTTAGAATTGGCGGCAACTGACAGCGTTTGTCAGTCTGATGATGCGTTTTTGATACCTGTTCAACCATTTGGGGGTGTGTGGACGGGTAGCGGAATTACGAATGAAGACACAGGACGTTTTGACCCAAATGAAGCAAATGCAGGCGACAATAATATTTTATACGAAGCCAATGGGTGCTCGGCAGAAATTGATATTTATGTAACGGCTATTGATGCTGGTGGTAATTTTACCGCTTGCCCCGAACAAGAACCATTTTTAGTACCAGGTAATTGGTATCCGCAAGATGGAATTTGGAATGGATTAGGAATAATTGATTCTTTGACGGGACTTTTAGACCCTTCTTTGCATCCAGATGATAGTAATTTATTTTTGACTTTGGAAGCGAATGGCTGTACCGATAGACGACGGGTTCGTGTATTTCAAACCGCCATTTTTGCTACTGATACTATTCAATTTTGTCCAGAAAGTGATATTTATCCATTAGATTTTATGAATGCGGAAGTCTTTCCAGAAGATGGAATTTGGGAAGGGCCAGGTGTCTATGCAAATGGCGACGATGAATATTTTTTCGACCCAACAGCAGCGACGGTGGAAGCAGGTTTTGGGTATCACTACTTGATTTATACTAAAAATACTTGCGCGGATACGCTGATTGCACAAATCTTTCCAACGCCAGACATTCCGTATATTGAATTTTGTGAAACGGAAAGTCCAACGGTTTTAAATGTTACCCCCGCAGGTGGAACTTGGTCAGGCGATGGCATTATCAATCCTTCGACGGGTGTTTTTAATCCAGATGAAGTGGGCGTAGGAACATTCACCGTTTATAATGAATCAAATGATGGTTGTCTTGGTCAAGGTGAAATTGCGGTGATTGAATACGAAGAAGCAACGATTTCAGGATTGGATGGTTTTTACTGTTTTCAAGATAATAATATTCCTATTCAATTATTTCCATCGGGCGGTATTTTTGAAATTGACAGCATGGTTGCCTCTCCTGTTTTCAACCCTGCAACGGCGGGAACGGGGCTGCATACTTTTAGCTACGTTGCTGGCGAGGGGCCGTGTATCAATTCTACCAGTTTCCTTTCAGAAGTTGGGGAAGAACTATTTGTCAATTTGCCATTGGAAGGCGATACGGTTTGTTTTGGTCAAAATTACATTATTTCGGCGCAAGCAACGGGCGGTAGTTCCTTTGGAAATTATACTTACACTTGGAATCAAGGACTCGGTTTTGGGCAAAGTCAAATCATTAATTCTACTGGCTCAATTATTTATACTGTAACTGCGGAAGACGGTTGTTCTGACCCCGCAACGGCAAATTTCACGCTCGCCATTCAACCTTCTTTTTCGGTAGAATATGACACGGGTGACCCTGTTTGCTTTGAAGATACAACATTTGCGACAGCCTTTGCTTACCCCGATGATGATTACACTTTTGAATGGAATACCTTCCCACCAACGTTTGGTCCGACGATTGAAAGCCATCCTACGTTCTACGATTTGACGGTAACCAATGACGAAACGGGCTGTACCGTAGAAACGCAAGTGACTTTACCTGGCTACGATTTAATCGAAGCCAATTTTAGTTATTCGCCAACTTCTGACGAGTGTTTGACCGATATTGACCCGACGATTCAGTTACTGGATTTTAGTGTTGGTGGTCAAAATGGTACTTGGGATTTTGGCGACAGCCTTGCCGTTATTTCCTATAATGAAGGCGAAAATTTAAGCTACACGTATTCCGATACGGGGACTTTTGTCATTACGTTATATTTGGAAGACGAAGGTGGCTGCACTTCTCAACATCAAGAAACGGTTTGCATCAAAGCTGCTCATCGCCTTTATGCTCCGAATGCGTTTACGCCCAATCGGGACGGTGTCAATGATTATTTTCAATTTAAAGGTGTGAATATTGAAACGCTGACTTGGCAAATTTTTGACCGCTACGGAACGCTTTTATACGAAGGAAATGGAATGGATGATAAATGGGATGGCAATTATTCAGACAAACCAATGCCGAATGAAATGTATATTTTTACGGCAGAATATACAGTAAAAGAAACGGGCGAAACTTTAGGTATGAAAGGATATGTAACGATAATTCGATAGTTTAAAATTGTTTGAGTGTACCGCAAACATCTTGTTTGCGTCTGTTATATGAGCTGTTTGGAACTTAAAATCAATGTTCTGATGCGCAAACAAGATGTTTGCGGCACACTCAGTAGTCAAAATCCCAAATTCATTGCTAAATTTTAATTTTACCCATCTGTATAGGTACGGTAGGTTTGCAAACTTAGCAAATCCCAAAACTGCTCACATCCGCCATTTTCTCCTTTGCAAAAAGAAATTTTCCCACATCAATACTTGCTCACTTCTTTAAAATTCCATTTTTTTTAAGTTTCTAATTTTAAAATACTAAAATACGTGTAAATTTGAGGCTTTGTGAAAGTATCGACCTTTTCCATTTTTAATCAATTGTAAATACTAAATCATTTTAACCGTATCAGATATGAAAAATCCGTTATTTATTCTTTTTACTTTATGCTTATTTTTTGGGTGCAGTCCTTCTGATTTAAAAAATCAAAAAACGGTAGCTGCTTCTACGAATCAATCAAATACTAATGATAATAACATCGAATCAAAAATCACTGAACTGATAAAAAAAATGACGCTGGAAGAAAAAGTCGGGCAGCTGATTCAATACAATGGCAGTTGGGATGTAACTGGACCAGCACCTGCGGGAGGCGGCGATAAAGCCAAGTATGACCATTTAAAAAGTGGACGAGTTGGCTCCATGCTAAATGTCGTGTCTGTGAAAGCAACACGAGAAGCGCAAGAATTGGCGATGCAGAGCCGCCTGAAAATCCCGTTAATTTTTGGATATGATGTGATTCATGGTTATCAAACAATATTCCCTGTACCTTTAGGAGAGTCGGCAAGTTGGGACATGGATGCCATCAAACAATCGGCGGCAGTCGCGGCAAAAGAATCAGCGGCAGCTGGTATTCATTGGACATTTGCACCGATGGTTGATATTTGTCGAGATGCTCGTTTTGGACGAATCATGGAAAGTGGTGGTGAAGACCCGTTTTTGGGTTCACAAATTGCGACGGCGCGAGTGAAAGGATTTCAGGGAGATGATTTGAGTGATGAAAATACGATTGCAGCCTGTGCCAAGCACTTCGCAGCGTATGGTTTTGCAGAAGCAGGAAGAGATTATAATACCGTTGATATTAGTGAAAGAACCTTGCGAGAAGTTGTTTTTCCCCCTTTTAAAGCATGTGTGAATGCGGGTGTTGCCACGTTTATGAATTCGTTTAATGAAATCGGTGGTGTGCCAGCTACGGGAAATAAATTTTTGCAAAGAGAAATTTTGAAAGGCGATTGGGCATTTAATGGTTTCGTGGTTTCGGATTGGGGGTCTATCGCAGAAATGATTGCTCATGGAAATGCAAAAGATAAAAAAGATGCTGCCAAAATCGCCTTGAATGCGGGTAGCGATATGGATATGGAAGGCTATTGCTATATTGACCATTTGGCAGGTTTGGTAGAAGCGGGCGAAGTTGATTTATCAAAAATTGAGGATGCTGTCCGACGGGTTTTACGGGTAAAATTCCGCTTAGGTTTGTTTGATGACCCTTATAAATATTGTAATGAAGAAAAAGAAAAAACGGTGATTGGTGCAGCAGAACACTTGGAAGCGGCCCGCGACGTTGCTCGCAAATCTATCGTATTATTGAAAAATGACAACAATGCTTTGCCTTTGAAAAAAGAGGGACAGACGATTGCTGTTATTGGCCCATTGGCGGCAGATAAAGATGCGCCATTAGGTAGCTGGAGAGCACATGCTGTGGAAAATTCAGCAGTATCCGTTTTGGAAGGAATTCAAAATGTAGTAGGAAAAGGAGATAATGTACGATACGCAGAAGGTGCAAAATTATCTATAGGAAAGCGAAATTTTTTAAATGAAGTGACTATCAATACAACAGATAAATCAGGCTTTGCAGAAGCAGAAACCGTGGCAAAATCAGCGGATGTTGTTCTTTTAGTTATTGGTGAAGATGCCTGGCAATCAGGCGAAGGTCGAAGTCAAGTGGATATTGGATTGTCAGGCGTACAACAAGAATTATTGGAAAAAGTAGTCGCTGCCAATAAAAATACCATTGTCGTTTTGATGAATGGTCGCCCGTTGGCATTGCCGTGGATGGCAGAAAATGTACCGGCAATTTTGGAAACTTGGCAGTTGGGTTCGGAAGCTGGAAATGCCATTGCCGATGTTATTTTTGGTGACTACAATCCTTCTGGAAAATTGCCTGCTTCGTTTCCACGTCACGTTGGACAAGAGCCGCTTTATTACAATCAAAAAATGACTGGACGACCTTCTGCCGGACCAGGTATGGTTTTTTGGTCACATTATACCGATGAAAAAAATGATGCATTGTTTCCTTTTGGGCATGGCTTGAGTTACACGACTTTTGCTTACAGCAATTTGAAAGCAAGCGCAACAGGCATGAATGACCCAATTAAAATTTCCGTGGATGTTAAAAATACGGGTAAAGTAGCTGGCAAAGAAACGGCGCAATTGTATATCCGTGATTTGGTAGGTAGTGTGACGCGACCAGTGCGAGAATTGAAAGGTTTTGAACAAGTAATGTTGCAACCTGGTGAAACTAAAACCGTTACTTTTTCGTTGACGTCAAAAGATTTGGCTTTCTGGACATTGGAGGAGAAATGGGCGGCGGAAACTGGTGATTTTGAGGTGTATGTTGGCGGGAGTTCGAAGGCGAAATTACAAGGGAAGTTTACTTTGAAATAGACAGATGTATTTTTTAAACTCGTCCTTGATAGTCCTCTACAAAATGGCTGATTGGAATTTAGAAAATAACCCCGTGTTTTAAAATGACCTCGAATCCCCCTGGTGTGTAGACTTCAGTCTACGCTATAACGTATCTTAGCGTAGACTGAAGTCTACACACCGGAGCATCCAAGTTTACAAAGAAATACCAGCATTAATTTCTAAACCTTAATCAGCCATTTTGCCAAAACAGAAAATAACTTTTTACACTACATTAAGTAGCTAAGGAATGCGAAAAAAATAACTATCGCTTCTTGACCCTACGGGCAGGTGAGGATATTTTGTCCTCATTTTTCACTTTAAAAATGCTCCCATACGGGCAGGCTATTATATCAACATAAATCGCACTTTTAAAGCAAAAACTGAGAACAAAACCTCTCTCTCAAGAAACGATAGTTATTTATTTCGCGTTCCTAAGTGTAAAACAATCTTTATTTACAATGACCATCCAACAACTAAAAAATCAAAACCTCCTCCTTTTCGAAGCCATCAGCGGCAGCCGTGCCTACGGAACAGATTTGCCACATTCCGACACTGACCTTCGCGGGGTTTTCATTATGCCAAAAGCAGATTTTTATGGCATGAGTGAAATTATTCAAGTCAACGACGCCACCAATGATGAAGTGTATTATGAATTGGGTCGTTTTTTAGAATTATTGTCCAAAAGCAACCCGAATATGCTGGAAATGTTGGCGATGCCACCAGATTGTGTGCAGTATCGGCATCCCTTATTTGAACGCTTGCAAGTGACTGATTTTCTTTCAAAACAATGTCAGCAAACCTTCGCAGGCTATGCGATGTCGCAGGTAAAAAAGGCCAGAGGATTGAATAAAAAAATCGTCAATCCGATGGGCAAAAGGCGCAAATCTATTCTGGAATTTTGCTACATTATTGAAGGACATGGCTCGATTGATTTGCAAGATTGGTTGTCCAAAAATAATTTTCAACAGGAACATTGTGGCTTGGTGAAAATTGACCACTTTTCAAATATCTATGCCGTTTTTTATGATAAAAATAAGGAGTATGGTTTTAAAGGAATCATGAAAAAAGAAGAAGCGAATGAAGTCTTGTTGAGTTCTGTTCCAAAAGGAGTGGATTCGGTGGCGATTATGTCTTTCAACAAAGATGGCTATCAAGTCTATTGCAAAGATTATCGAAATTATTGGGATTGGGTCGATAAACGAAATACGGAACGCTACGCCAATACCGTCGAACACGGCAAAAATTACGATGCAAAAAACATGATGCACACTTTTCGCTTGTTGGATATGGCAGCGGAAATTGCGGAGAAAAAACAAGTCTTCGTGCGACGACCAAATCGAGATTTTTTATTAAAAATTAGGAAAGGTGATTTTGAATATGCCGAATTATTGAAACGGGCAGTGGCGAAAATTGCGGAAATCGAAACGCTTTATGCAAAAAGTGACTTGCCAGAAAAGCCGAATTTGGAGAAAATTAATCAGCTTTTAGTCGAAATTCGGGAAGAATGGTATTTAAAGAAGGTTTAAAATGGGGGAAGCCCTTTGAATATTCAAAAATTTTCAGAAATTTGCACGGATTGGAAAAATATAGGTTTGGATATTTATAATTTTAGAAAGAATAAAGTTCAGAATTTGCGTTCAAAACCAATACACCAATATACTAATACACCAATACACATAAAATTATGTCAATTAGTTTAGATAAAAATACGTCCGTCGATATCGAGGCACTAAATCAGCAAATTTATCAAGATAGCGCATTTGTCGAGCGGCTGAATGCGGAAACGGGGAAAGTCATCATCGGTCAGCACCACATGATTGAACGATTGATGTTGGGACTCTTGGCAAAAGGACATATTTTGCTGGAAGGATTGCCGGGTTTAGCGAAAACGTTGGCGATTAAGACCTTGGCAAGTGCGATTAATGCGAATTTTCAACGGATTCAATTTACGCCAGATTTGTTGCCCGCTGATATTGTGGGAACGATGATTTACAATCAAGGAAAAGGTGATTTCTCCGTTCGGAAAGGCCCGATTTTTTCAAATTTTGTCTTGGCGGATGAGATTAACCGTGCGCCAGCGAAAGTACAATCAGCACTTTTGGAGGCGATGCAAGAACGACAGGTGACGATTGGCGGTACGACTTTTCCCTTGCAAGAACCATTTTTAGTATTGGCGACGCAGAACCCAATTGAGCAAGAAGGAACGTATCCGTTGCCCGAAGCGCAGACTGACCGTTTTATGATGAAAGTCAAAATTACTTATCCCACAAAAGATGAGGAACAGATAATTATGCGCTTAAATTTGGGCGATGAATCTTTTGATAAAGTCAATCAAGTGGTAACTGTTCAAGACATTTTGAAGGCGCGGAAGTCGGTACAGAAGGTCTATATGGACGAAAAGATTGAGCGATATATTTTGGATATTGTCTTTGCTACTCGACAGCCGCAAGATTATGGATTGAGTAATTTGATGCCCTTGATTAATTACGGTGGGTCGCCGCGTGCGAGTATCAATTTGGCAAAAGCGGCGAAGGCTTACGCGTTTTTGCAGCGTCGTGGATATGTGATTCCAGAAGATGTGCGGGCGGTTTGTGAAGATATTATGTGTCATCGGATTGGGATTACGTATGAGGCAGAAGCGGAAAATGTGACGCAGGAAGATATTGTGCAGCAGGTTTTGAATACGGTGGAGGTGCCTTAGAAAACCAGCGTTCAAATCATGGTGATTTTTAAAATCACCATGATTTTTTTTCATTATTCCCTCTAAAAACAAACCTTTTCCAACACCGATTCTATGAACAAACTACTACTCTTCCTACTAATTACCTTACCTACTTTTTGCTTTTCGCAAACCGAAAACACCCGCTACTTCAAAGGTCGAATCGACGATTTCAACGACATCAACATTACGCTGACTTGCGACCAATCAGACTGCACAGGACAGATGAAATATTTGCGCAGCAAGGCGATTTTTCAACTGAAAGGAAAACTGTATGGAGAGAATCTGGAACTAAAAGAAATTGATTCTCTGGGTAATTTGAGTGGACGAATCAATGGTCAATTAATCGGTCGAAACATCAATGCAAAATGGACAAATCACGATAGAAGCATTTCCAATCAGTTGGCATTACAGCAAACTTTGGTAGCAGACGATTTGCCAACCTACTGTGGCGAAAATAAATGGATAACGCAATATTTACACAAAAGTGGCAACGAAACCATTCATTTATTGATGCAGACGGGCGCAAACAATCAGGTGTTGGGCAATGCAGATTGGAATGGAAAACTGTATCAATTGCAAGGAGAATTGGGGAAAAATGGCTCTTTTACGGCTCGTTTAAAAAGCAGTAATGGACAAATTTATACGCTTGAAAGCGATTATTACAATCCGTCGCGGACGCTCAAAGCTACGTTGACAGATAAAAATAAACGTTCCCAAAGTTTGACTTTTAAATTGAAAGAACAACTCGCCGTCGGGTGCGTTCGCTATGCCGATTACACTACGACTTACGATGCGACGTATCCAAAAACCAACGATGCAGCTTTCAACGACTGGATAGAATCTGTGATTTTTGATTGGGCAAAAGAGTGCCAAAGTTACGTAAGGTCGAATCAAAGCGCAGAGCTAAAACCAGAAAATCGCGCCGTCAATCGAGCAACCGCTTGGGTCGATTTGACGTATTATTCCAAGGAATTTATTACTGGTTTTATCATTTTAAATAGCAATTGGGAAGAACAACCTCGATGCGTTTCTTTTAATTTTGATTCAAAAAATGGCATTCGCATTATTGAAAAAGAGTTGTTTAGGAACATTTTTGATATGTCAATTTTTACCAAAAGAGTTGCCTCCAATTTCTTCAAAAATCACCCGATGTATAGCGATAAGGATTTTAAAGAATGGATTCAAATGGCTGAATTTCCACATTTTACGATTCAGCGGGAAGGCATTAATTTTAGTACTGATTTTGACTTGATTTATGGGCAGCAAAGTATGTTGATTCCTTATATTGAGTTGGCGCAATTTTTACAGCCGGGTATTTTATCGGGGCGCGAATTTTAGAATAAGAGCAATTATTGGCTATTGCTCGCTTAATGTCTCTTTTTTTAGCACTTTAAGCGAGTAATAGCTCTAATTATTTGTATTGCTCGCTTAATCTCTTTATTTTTGATACTTTAAGCGAGTAATATCAATAATTATGAAAAACCTTTTAACTGGGAGACACCAAGAGCAACAAATTTTGCAAGAAGCCTTTCATTCCAATGAGGCAGAAATGGTCGCAGTATTTGGGCGACGAAGGGTTGGAAAAACCTTTTTAGTAAGGTCGGTATTTGATAAACAAATTGACTTAGAATTTACGGGTGTCCAAAATGCCACCACTCAAGAACAACTCAAGACTTTTTTCTTTTTAATTAAAAAATATGCCAATCCATCCCTTTCCTTGATACCACCAAAAACGTGGTTGGACGCTTTTTTTCAACTAATTACTGTTTTAGAAGAAGCCACAAAATTATCTGACAAAAGACGTATCATTTTCTTTGATGAACTGCCTTGGTTGGCAACTCACCGCTCGGGTTTCCTAAAAGCATTTGGTTTTTTTTGGAATAATTGGGCCTCTAAAAATAATATTCTCTTAATTATTTGTGGTTCGGCTGCTTCGTGGATGATTCAAAAAATAGTAAAAGACCGAGGTGGTTTGCACAATCGGATTACTAAAAGAATTTACTTGAAACCTTTTACGCTTGCAGAAACTGAAACGTATCTTCACAGTCGAAATATCAAATTAAATCGCTATCAAACCATTTTGCTATATATGATAATGGGCGGCATTCCACATTATTTGAAAGAAGTAAAACCTGAAAGTAGTGCTGTCCAAAATATCGAAGATATATGTTTTTCAGACAACGGATTGCTAACCGATGAATTTGATAATTTATACCTCGCACTGTTTAAAAATGCAGAAAATCACATCCTCGTTATTCGTGCATTAGCCACTAAATGGAAGGGCTTGACTCGTTCAGAAATTATTAAAATCACTAAATTATCCAATGGGGGCGGTTTGACAAAAATCTTAAATGAGTTATCACATTCAGGGTTTATTTCGGCATATTATCCTTATGGTAAGCGAAAAAAAGAGATGCTTTATCGACTGACAGATGAGTATTCCCTTTTTTACCTCAATTTTATTGAAAAACGAAAGAAGAATATTACTGGAAATTGGAAAACCTTGAGCCAAACCTCCGCATTTACCAGTTGGAGTGGCTATGCCTTTGAAAGTATTTGTTTAAAACATATTTTACAAATCAAAGAAGCATTGAGAATTGGTGGAATTTATGCGAAACCTTCCAGTTTTATTTTCAAAGGAGATGAAAACTATGACGGTATCCAAATTGATTTATTAATTGATAGAAATGACCAAATTATTAATTTGTGTGAAATAAAATTTTCCCAAAAGGTTTTTACAATTACCAAATCTTATGCAGAACAGTTGCGTAATAAAAAGGGAACTTTTCAAGAAGTTAGCAAAACGAAAAAACTGATTTTCTTAACAATGATTACTACTTTTGGAATTAAAGAAAATGAGCATCAATACGAAGTTGATAATAGTTTGACGCTGGATGTATTATTTAAGGAGATAGACAATTGATGAACAAATAAATTCTTTTCTACACACGTTTTATCTAAAAAAGTGCGTTTCTCCTTTATTGAAGTATTTTTTTCACAATTAAAAACGAAATTTTATTTTTCTAATAAATTTTAACAAGAATATAAAACATTTGTAATACCTTGCCGTGCTATTTAAGAAACAAATTACTATAACTTACTGTAGGAGCTGCCATTAAAAATCATTTCCTTAAATGACATTTTTTGGAAACTTTTCAAAAAAACGATGGGTTTTTAAAACATTACAATCAGCTTTAACTATCTGGTTTTCAATTTATTAACAACCAAAATCGACTTACAGTTCTACACACCACTTACACAGATGCTCGAAAAAATTATTGAAAAACTTGCGCAGGAATTTACCCTCGAATACGGTATTTTAGGACTGGCATTTGTTGCCTTAGCTTACATTGTGTATCAGTTAACCATGCGAATTTTGGGAGACAAAGACAAACAGATTGAAGATTTGTCAACTGAAAACAAAGAATATCGGGAACGTTTTACCAAATTATTGGATAAACAGTTTAATTTTGGGGCTAAAGAGAAAACCGATGTTGATAAGTAAGGATTGAACAGACGCTTTTTTTTGCTGTTTTATCTTTACATAAATCTATTTCACAAATTAAAAAAATATGCTGATTGCAGCTACTATCATAGTAATTTTGGGGGCCGTTTGGCTGTTGATTCGGCTGTGGGCTATCCACAAGCACAACCGAACGTTGTACACGATGTACGATTATCGACGGGAAATCATGAGTCTAATGCGGAGTGACCGTATTGGCAAAAATGTGGATAAAAATGACTACCGAAAATTGAGAAGAACGCTTGACAATACGAACTTAGTTATTGATGATTTTGAAAAAAATGAGCCGTCGCCTTTTGCCTTTTTTAGTTATATCAAACAATCGGGCAAGCAAGCATTTAGGGCAGATATTCGTCAAAAAAGATTGTCTTTGGCAGAAAATGAAGAAGTGAAACACCAACAAAAAAATCTGCACCGGTTGTTGTCGTGGTCGGTTTATTATCAAACGCCTGCGATATTTAGAAATAAGTCTTTGGTGACGGGATTGTTGACGGTTTTTGGTTGTAAGAATACGCGAACAATGCCACCGAAAGAATCGTATGCAGAATGGGTTGGGACGCAGGTGAGTCAACCGTTGACGAAGGATTTTTCGGCAGAAATATAAGACGGCGTACGGTTGAGTGTACCGCAAACATCTTGTTTGCGAACGCTGTAATTGAATCTTGCCTTGATATTTAGTTGAAGACCTCTTTAGACATACGCAAACAGGATGTTTGCGGTACACTGACACCAGCCATTAATAATAGCAGCTATAAAACTCTAAATTTAACGAATCGGCAGAGTAATTTCAAATGCCGTTCCTCTTCCCAATTCACTTTTTACAGAAATTTCCCCACCGTGCGCTTCCACAATCTTTTTGACATAAAAAAGCCCCAATCCGAGTCCTTTCACATCATGCACATTTCCTTGGTTGACGCAATAAAATTTTTCAAAAATATTTACACCATCTTTTAAATCCATCCCAATTCCGTTATCCTTTATTTTTAAAATAAGTTGATTATCTCTAAAAAAAGTGGAGACTTGAATCTTTGGTATTTCCTTAGCATACTTTACGGCATTGTCCAATAAGTTATAAAACATCGTCGTAAAATGGAAGGTATCAATCGGCAGGACAACTTTTTGTTCTGAAAAATTAGTGTTGATTTCAGCTTCAGAATTACTCAATTTTATTTTAAAGTCTGCCACTCGATTGGCTAAAAATTCATGGATTTCAATGGTTTCTGTTTTTAAAATTAAGCCTCGGTCTGCTATGCTGCTTTCCATTGCTTGGTCGATTAATTTTTGCAACCGCATATTTTGTCGTTCAATCAAATCAGCGAGCAAATCAATTTTTTCACCTGCACTTTGCACCTTTGGATTCTTCAGATTTTTACTCGCCAAGCTAATTGTGGCCAACGGCGTTTTGAATTCATGGGTAATATTATTGATGAAATCCTTTTGTAAATCTGCCTCTCGCTTTTGTCGAATTAGTGTTCGCAACGTAAAAAGAAAAATACCAATCACTGCCAAAATCGACAATCCTGCAAGAGCTAAAACAGTCGTCATTCTTTTTAAAACAATTGCCTGTTGGTCATCCACATCCACGAGCATGGTCATGCCAATTAGAAAATCATTTTCAGAATGCGTAAAAGATTGGACAGGGAAAGCATCGGTCAAATCCAGCAAATTCCCTTCAATCTGATGTTTCAACATAATGGTATCGAATAGGAAAGTATTCAGCGGTTGTCCGTTTTGATTCAAGCCTAAAAAGTTAATGACGGTCGCGTGTTTAAAAGCAATATCTTTATTGCGATTGGTCAATTCTTTTTTGACAAAATTTCCAAAAATATCAGACTGCCGTAAGGTAGCTACCGTTTCATCAATAAATGCTTGTCCAGTATATTTTTCCTTTAACTTATAGGCTTCCGCCAGCGTTCGCGTTGCTTGATACAAGGAATCTAACTTGCCTTCCGTTGCATTATAGGGTTCTAAAATATCGGCTACTTCTGTTACCAATTCTTCTTCAAATTGTTGATTCTCAAACGCAAATGTCCGCTGTACTAAAAACCATTGAATGGCAATCAGCAGCAATACTGCCACTAAGGAACAAGCAAGTAATAAACGAATTTGGAAACGATTCATAATTGCAAATGTAGCGATTTCAACCCTTTTCCACACGAATATTTTGCCTTAACCACCCATTAACGGAGTGTTAACTGCTACACCGCAACCCAATTCCGACCTTTGTGTCATTCTAATTGACGCGATTATTTTGCTTATTTCGATTACCTCAATTGATGCGCAAAATCGAATCAATCGAAACAATCAAGTCAATCGAATTAATTAACTAACCGCTCTTTGTTCACTCTAAATGTATTCGCTAAAAATCACAAAGAGCATCTAAAATTTTTACACATGAAAAAGTTAAGTATTGCATTATTTGCACTCGTATTCCTCGCTTTTCAAGTAACTGCACAAAGTTCTAAGACGTATAATTTGGAAGATTTTTCAGGTATTTCTGTGAGCAATTCCGCAGATGTTATTTTTACCCAAGGACCAAAGGCAGTTAGCGTTTCTGGCCCACAGGATTTAATTGACAAATTAGAGGTGGAAGTAAAAAAAGGCTCTTTATCCATTGGCAATCAAAAAGGAAAAAGTAGCAATTGGTCGGGTAGAGAAGGCTTGACATTTAAAATCAGTTCGCCTAATTTATCGGTATTATTGATTTCAGGAAGTTGTGATTTTACACTTGCCAGTGACTTGAAAACGGATAATCTTTCAGTCATTATCAGTGGTAGCGGCGATATTGTAAGCAAAGGAAAACTAACCGCCGATAAGGTTTCGATTGTGATTGGTGGTAGCGGTGACGTTGGGTTCAGCGGTAGTTGTCAGAAGCAGTCTTTGGCGATTTCTGGCTCTGGCGATGTAGAAAATAATGGGTTGAAATGTAAAGAAGCTAGCATCGTTAATTCAGGTAACGGCGATATTGAAGTGTACGTTTCTGAAAAAATATCAGTGGTTAATTCGGGTAATGGAGATGTAGAAGTGAAGGGCAATCCCAATAAAAAATCAATCGTAAATACAGGTTCAGGTGATATTGATTACAAATAGTTTTTACTGAGTCTCCAGAAACGGAGAAATAATACCATGATTTTTTTCAAAGAAGCCGGAGTAATTTTACTTTGGCTTTTTTTGTGTTTGGAACGTGAAATAAATAACCCACAACTTTTGACAGGATATTTTGCCCTCGCTGGTGCTATTTTTCACTTTGAAATTGCTCATTATATCGCTGCGCTAACATAAATCGAACTTTCAAAGCAAAAACTGAGAACAAACGCTCACTCTCAAGAATCTGCATTTATTTAATTCGCGTTCCTTAGTAATTCGGACGGCTTTTTTTTTGTTAAAAATTGAAATCGCAAACATTGTCGTACCTTTGCGTTTTTTTAGGACAGTGGACTTTAGTCCACAATGTAACTATTGTAAACTAAAGTCCACTGACCTATGAAGCAAGTAATTAAGAGACAATGGCAGAACAAAACTTTGTAGATTACGTAAAAATAAATTGTCGGTCAGGACACGGAGGCGCGGGGTCAGCCCACCTCCACCGTAATGCGATGACCGCAAAAGGCGGCCCAGACGGCGGCGATGGCGGACGTGGCGGACACATCATTGTAAAAGGAAATAGAAACATCTGGACGCTGCTGCCTTTGAAATACCGAAAACATGTCATTGCTGGAAACGGAATGCCAGGAACAGGAAACCATAGTTCGGGTTCGTTTGGTGAAGATATTTATCTGGAAGTCCCCTTAGGAACAGTCGTCAAAGATTTTGAAACAGGAGAGACTGAATTTGAAATTACCGAACATGATGAAGAGATGATTGTTGTTTCAGGTGGTCGTGGAGGTCAAGGAAATGCACATTTCAAATCATCTACCAATCAAACACCTCGCTTTGCACAACCGGGCGAAGAAGGGGAGGAAGCATGGAAAATTTTTGAGTTGAAAGTATTGGCAGATGTCGGGTTGGTTGGTTTTCCGAATGCTGGAAAATCTACTTTGCTATCTGTCATAAGTGCAGCAAAACCTAAAATTGCCAATTATCCGTTTACTACACTCGTTCCTAATTTGGGCATGGTTAAGTATCGGGATGCTCGCTCTTTTGTGATGGCAGATATTCCTGGTATTATCGAAAAAGCGCACGAAGGCAAAGGTTTGGGACACCGATTTTTGCGGCATATTGAACGGAATGCGACGCTGCTTTTTATGATTCCTGCGGATTCTGATGATATTAAAAAAGAGTACGCTATTCTGTTGAATGAGTTGAAAATGTACAATGAGGAATTGTTGTTCAAACCGCGCGTTTTGGCTATTTCTAAAAGTGATATGTTGGATGAGGAGATGAAAGAATTATTGCAGCCAGAATTGCCAGAAGGATTGCCAGTTTTGTTTATTTCATCAGTGGCGCAGCAGGGGATTCAGGAGTTGAAGGATTTGTTGTGGAAGGTGATGAATGAGGAGGAGAAATAGGAAATAGACAAAACCTTTGCTTTAGTTTGAAAATTTACTTAACTTTCCTTTCTAAAATCTAAAGAAAATGGGTGCAGAAATTTCAAAAGCATTAAATATTATCAATCGTTTGTCTGTAAGCGACCGATTCTACTTAGTTGAACTGATTTTTAAAGATTTAAAAAAAGAAGCTGGTAAGATTGAGAAAGAAAAATTGAGTATGCGTAGTGCAGCGGAGTTACTCTTAGCTGATTACCAAACCGACCCAGAATTAACAGCTTTTACTTCATTAGATTCAGACGACTATTATGAAACGAAATGAAATCTGGTTAATTAATCTTAACCCAACAATTGAGCAGAAATAAGAAAAACCAGACCTGCGGTTATCGTAAATGATGATTCTTTAGGTATTTTACCATTAAAAGTCATTGTGCCTATTACAGATTGGAAAAATAATTTTTCTACAGCAGTATGGATGGTAAAATTGATTCCTAATTCGCTAAACAACCTTTCTAAAGATTCAGCAGTAGATTGTTTTCAAGTTCGCTCTCTTTCTGAAAAAAGAATGGTTAAAAAAATTGGAGAAATTTCTGATTTAGAAATGAAAAAAATTGAGATTGCGTTGTCGAATGTTCTAAACATCTCTTGAATAACGCTTAGGAACGATGAATAAAAATAAGCCCTACCAGAATCTCTCCTGATAGGGCTTTTCAAATAGTATGTTTAAAATAAAAATTCCTCTATCAAAAAAGGATACTAAGTTTTATTTCAAACTAAAACTGCTTATATAAATGGTGCAATTACCAAAGCAACTACAGACATCAATTTCAATAAAATATTCAACGACGGTCCAGAAGTATCCTTGAATGGGTCACCAACGGTATCACCTACTACGGTTGCCTTGTGTGGGTCAGAACCTTTGTAGTACATTTTTCCGTTAATTTCAACACCTTCTTCAAACATTTTCTTCGCATTATCCCAAGCACCACCTGCGTTTGATTGGAAAATCGCCATCAATACACCACAAACCGTTACCCCTGCCAATAAGCCACCCAACATTGCTGCGCCTCCTAAGAAACCAACTAATACTGGAGAGATAACAGCAATCAAACCTGGCAACATCATTTCACGGATAGATGCCTTTGTAGAAATATCCACACATTTGCTGTATTCTGGTTTGCCATCTGCTGCATCAAAAACTGCACGGTCAGATGCACTCCATTCGCTCATTTCTTTGCCATCGTTTTTCTTCATCATTGCCAAAGCCGCTTTCAATTCAGGAATATCCTTAAATTGACGACGTACTTCTTGAATCATATCCATAGCTGCACGACCTACTGCATTCATCGACAAAGCCGAGAACAAGAACGGTAACATACCCCCTACCAATAATGCTGCCATTACTTTAGGTTCAGTCAAATCAATACCATCCAATTGATTGTTTGGATTATTCAAGTTATAAGAAGTGATAAATGCTGCAAACAATGCCAACGCCGTCAATGCCGCTGAACCAATTGCAAATCCTTTACCAATCGCCGCAGTCGTATTACCTACCGCATCCAATTTATCCGTCCGCTGACGTACTTCTTTCGGCAATTCCGCCATTTCAGCAATACCACCTGCGTTATCCGAAACTGGACCGTAGGCATCTACTGCCAACTGAATCCCTGTATTTGACAACATACCAACTGCTGCAATAGCGATACCATACAAACCAGCAAAGTGATGTGCACCGATAATTGTTGCTGCCAAAACGATAATTGGCAAAGCAGTCGATTGCATTCCTACCCCCAAACCAGCGATGATATTCGTTGCTGCACCAGTAAGAGATTGGTCAACGATACTCTGAACTGGCTTCGTACCTGTTCCTGTATAAAATTCCGTAATCATACCTATCAATAAACCACCAACAAGACCGAAGATAACTGCGATGAATACACCTAAGCTATTGTAAGTCAAACCATCGAAAGTCCATTCTGCTGGTAACATAATATTGGTCGCAAAATAAGTTGCCGCAATCATCAAACCTGCTGCCACAAATTCTCCTCGGTTCAATGCTTTTTGTGGGTCACCACCTTCAGACACCTTCACAAAGAAAGTACCAATGATAGAAGTGATAATACCAATACTTGCCAAAACCAGTGGCAATAATACTGCTGATAGCGTATCAAAGTTATCAGCCCAGACAGCACCACCATTCAAAGTTGCATCTGTAATAAACGCCGCACCCAATACCATTGTACCAATAATAGAACCTACATAAGATTCAAAAAGGTCGGCACCCATACCAGCTACATCACCTACATTATCACCTACATTATCCGCAATCGTTGCAGGATTCAATGGGTGGTCTTCAGGAATACCAGCCTCAACTTTACCTACTAAATCCGCTCCAACGTCTGCTGCTTTGGTATAAATACCACCACCAACACGAGCAAATAAAGCGATAGATGATGCACCAAAAGAAAAACCAGTAACTACGGTAATTACTTTATTGATGCTCCAAGCCACGCCATCAGTTTCCATTCCGCTATAAACTAAGAAAAGTGTTCCAAGTCCTAATAAACCCAGACCAACAACACCCATTCCCATGACTGCACCACCTGCGAAGGCAACTTCTAAAGCTTTCCCTAAGCTTGTTCGTGCTGCATTAGTCGTTCTAACATTTGCTTTTGTAGCCACTTTCATACCAATGAATCCTGCCAAGGCAGAACAAATCGCACCCAATACAAAGGATAAAGCTACTAAAGATGAAGAATTTGGCGTATTACCAGTAACTCCTAAAAGGATAGCCACGACTAATACAAAAATAGAAAGTACTTTATATTCTGCTTTCAAGAAAGCCATCGCACCTTCAGCGATATTTTCGGCAATCGTTGCCATTTTAGGGGTTCCCACTTCTTGCTTGGTTACCCATGCAGATTTCCAAAAAGTGTACAAAAGGGCCAATACTCCAAAAAGAGGAATTGACATCATTAAAGATTGACTCATATCGTCTTGTTTTAAAAAATTAAAATAAGAATTCTCATTTTTTTATGTAAATAAGAATTAATACAATTAGTGAAAAGAATTTAATAAGTTGAGCCATAATGCGCAGTTATTTTTTCTTGTAAAAAGTTTAAAAAATCGTTGCGTAGCCTTCGTTACGGAACTATTTTTTAGGCTTTTTAGAAGGAAAAAGAACAAGTATTATGGCTCAAGTTATTGAATCCTTTTCACTAACTATATAATAAGAATGACAGAACTTTTGTTCAGCAATTTTCAAAAAACAATAGACTTATTTACAAACAAGTCTAATGACAGATTAATTACAATATGAAACAAATACTCATCTTCGTTTTATTCACATTTTTTTCTATTCAACTTTTACAAGCTCAATGTCAATCAGGTGATTGCACCAACGGCACAGGTGTGTTCATCTATCCAAGTGGCGCAAAATACGTCGGACAATTTAAAAGTGGAGAGATTCACGGAATTGGCGCGTGCTACTACACAGATGGTAGTAAATATCAGGGCGAATGGGTGCAACGTTTCCCTCAGGGGCGTGGTACCAAAACTTTTGAAGACGGTCGCCAATGGACAGGAATGTGGCAAAAAGGACAACCAATTGATAACAATGGAGAAGTTATTGTTGATTTATTTCCAGAAAATGATGTAGATGACGATGATGGCACCAATATCCAATCAGGTTGCCTTGCAGGAGATTGTGAAAACGGGATTGGTACGTATGCTTATGCGGATGGTAGCAAATACGAAGGTCAATTTACCACTGGAAAACCACAAGGTACGGGAACATTTACCTATGCCAATAACGAGACCTTTGTTGGGACATTTAAAGGTGGCTACAAACACGGCAAAGGTGTTTATCAAAAAGGCGACGGCAAGCAAATCGTCGGAGAGTGGAAAGAGGGCGAATATTTTGGCAATCCGCAGCTGAATTATGGCAAAGTTGGCTGTGTTTCGGGCAACTGCAAAAATGGCGCAGGCGTCTATGTTTACAAAGATAAATCTGCCAAATATGTTGGGCAATTTGTTAATAGTAAACCACAAGGGGACGGCACAATTCACTACGTCAACGGAGAACAATACAAGGGCGAATTCAAAAATGGTTCTTTCAACGGACGCGGCGTATTGTATCAAATGGACGGCACAAAAGTTTCTGGCTATTGGGAAAATGGCAATTTCCTCCGCAGCGACGACCGCAAGATGGTAGACGAAGATGCTGGCGAGATGCTTGCACAATCCACCAAAAAAGAAACGCCACAAGGTGAATTGATGACTTTCCGTGAAGCAACGGAAATGAAAGTATGGGCCGTGGTTATCGGTATCGCCTCGTATGACCACATGCCGACTTTGCGGTACACAGACGATGATGCTTACCGGATTTTTGCGCATTTGAAAAGCCCAGAAGGTGGTGCATTGAAGGATGACCAAATCCGTATTTTGATTGATGAAGATGCGACCAAAGCGAAGATTAGCCAAACGATGCGCGAGGTGTTTAGTCAAGCTGGTCAAAATGATTTAGTCTTGTTGTACTTCTCTGGTCATGGTTTGAAAGGGTCGTTTTTGCCGATTGATTTTGATGGTTTTAATAATAAATTTGACCATGAAGAAGTGAAAGAAATTTTGGAAAGCAGTCCTGCAAAGTATAAATTGTGCATTGCGGATGCCTGTCACTCTGGTAGCCTTCTGGCGATGAAAAGTGGAAATGTGACGAATGTTTTAGCTAATTATTATAAAACCTTAGCAACGGCAAAATCAGGTACAGCACTAATCATGTCTTCAAAATCAAATGAAACTTCGTTGGAAAGTAGCGGCTTGCGTCAAGGTGTTTTTAGTCACTTTTTGATTCGAGGATTAAAAGGCGAGGCGGATTTGGATGGTAATAAAGTGGTGACAATTCAGGAGTTGTTTGCTTTTGTTGACGAAAATGTACAGAGCTATACGGGGAATCGACAGTCGCCGATGATTGAAGGGGATTATGATGGGGGGATGACGATTAGTGTGGTTCGGGAATGATGAATGGAGAGTGTTTTGTGGAAAGAGGTTAGTGGTTAGTGCGGTTTGGCATTAACCACTAATTTTTTTCTCAGTTAGGCAGCCGCATTGTATTTAGTAGTCAAAAATTCAATAAAATCTGCTACTTCTCTTTTTAAATTTTCGGGCAAATGAAGGTATTTATCTATCGGCGAATTTTCTGTGGTTCGTATTTTTATTAAATTAATTAATTCTCGTAATTCTGCTGCAATTTCCTCAGATGGATTCCCAGCTAAGGCAAAACTTGCCATCTTTTCTGCTTCCCGATAAAGTTCGCCATTGAAAGCTAAATTAGCTGCACCTTTAAATAAAACTGCGCGAGTAGGTTCAATATCAAAATCGTTGACTAAAAGCATGGCGGCTTTTTTTTCAATCTCAAAAGCCTTGGAAAAAGATTGAACTGACGCTTCGATTTCCTTTTTTCTTTGTTGGGAAAAGGCTTTTTCAGCGAATTCCATTGCTTCGTCGTGCAATTTATTTATCGTTTCGATTTTATTCATCTTTTGATTATTTTACAAATAGGTTGACTGAACTCAACAATGGCTATAAACGCAGGTTTCTTCGTTCCATCACTTTTAGTCGTTTGCTTAATTTTTTCATTCATACGCCAATTTAATTGTCCTGCAGTTCCTTTTAAAATTCCAGAGACTTCTAATCTGGCTTTTTCTTGGAAAGGGGGAAAATCATCGTGTTCTCCAAGCCAATAATCAAACCCAGTTCCCCGGAAGGATTGTTTGATGACTTTATAAGGAGTTAATTGTCGAATTACTAAAATTGCTAAGCCATATGCACCATCTTCAACTGCTTCTTCAAGTATATAAGATGATTTGGTGTTATCATCTAAAGTAGTCCATGTTAAATAAAATCCAGTATTATAATTGCCTGATACTGATATCCTTGTGCCTGATTGATGTTCTTGGCTTTCTAAACAGACACTTGCTGCTTCGGCAAAAGCAGCACAACGAATGGGGGAAAGAGTGCAATATGAGACTAGGTCTGTGAGATTCAATATGGAGTGAGGCATTTGGTCATTGGTTTTGGTTGGGAAAAAGGCAGCCGGAGAGGCTGCCTGAGAATCCATGATTTGGTTCAATTATAAAGCTTCATAAGAAACTTCGTCTAATTTCAATTCCAGCATGGTTCAATTAAAAATGAAAACATAAAAGTAAAAATGATTTTAATAATTTTTTATTTAAATAAAAGGAGAACAATTTCTCTTAAGACATTATTCCCTATTGAAATAATTAATATAACGGCGAAAAGAAATGTGAATAGATGAAGCCACCAAGTCTGAATTACAGTTTTACGAATTTCAGATTGTTTCTTCCCGCCTACTCTTAGTTTTGTAAACTTTAAAAAGGAGTATTCAAAATATTCTTTTCCTTGGGAGTTTTCTCCTAGAGAAGAATCTTTCTTCTCTTTATTTACAATGTTTTCATTAGTAATCATTCTAAAAATTTTAGTAAAGATAACTAATAACATTTATAATTAACTTTGTCTATGGACTAAAATAGCTATAATTATGAGTTTAGATACTGTTTTAAAAATCGGAAAGGCATTACGTAAATCAAAGGACAATTTGAAAAATTTCAAATATGTCAATTCTTGCCCAAAGAATAAAGATGGTGAATACTCACCTACTTGTATTTCAATTCCAATTAAAGAAGACTTAACTATTGATTGGAATCAAATCAAATTGACTTCTGAAAATGAGAAACAACTTTTATATTATTTAAGATTTAAAACTTCAGATAGTGATAGTTCGATGAAGTATATTTTTGGAGATATCTATTATTTGCAAAAATCAAAAATCAGTAAGAGTGGTGTCATTGAGAAAGGTGAAGGAGGTACCTATCGGTTGAGTAACAAAAAGAATAAAAAGAGTTCGTTTCAAAGAGGAGAAATTGATTTTATTGATATTGCGAAAAAGGATAAGGATTCTTTTCTGAAAACAATTCGAATTAATTTTGATGCCGATTTAAATATTCTGGAAACAATCCTATCAAATATTTCTGCTGTCGAAGAGTACCTGTATGAGAATATAAAGACTCCATTTTTGAATTTTTTAAATGATGAATCAGCTTTGTCAGATTCGACTATCCAGAGGCTTTTAAAAAGACCAATAAGTACTCAAAATTTAAAGAAATTAGGAATTGAATCTGACCCTCATGAACTTTCTGACTCTGAAAAAGAAAAGTTACTCAACTTCGATTATGGTGAAATTTTCATCCATTTCGAATTTCCTGGAAACAAACATTGGTATGAATATAAAAATGAGTTTAATCTTATAACAAATAAAATGTTAGCCGATTTTGTAGAGGAATCTTCCAATGGAATAGTTTTGACAAAAACATTATATAAAACACTTTGCTCTGGCGACAACAAAAATGATTGGCAATTTCCAAATTTTGATGTAAGTAATAAACACAAATCAAAAGCTTTCACAAATGATGAAGTGCAAGATTTATTTTACGCTATCGACTATTGTTCAAAAGGCAGAACAATCTCAGGTACTAATGTGAAAATCATCCTTCTACCGAGAGGAGAAAAATTAACAGCAGAGGATTTAAATGAATTTCACAAAAGAAGAGATGAGAATAGAATAAAGAAAGGTAACTCAAATGTAGTTGATGATGAACCCTTATTCGATTTTTTTGAAAAAGAGAACGAAGAGGATATTGTTTCTTTTGATGTTATCTTTTGTAAAAAAGGAGGAACCTCCTCACCTGATGTGGACTTAATAGAAATTTCTGGACTTGACAAAAGTAAAATTAAAACTATAAAAAAGAGGCTTGAAAACATAAGTAAGGAGGTAGCAGCAAACCGAAAAGCTTTTCTAAGAACGGACAAAGACTTATTCCCATTTAAATTAGAATATTCGTTTAAAAATATTTTAGGCAATCCTTTCGCGGATTTAAAGACCAATAAAGTAGTTATCAAAGCCAATCCAAAATATCAATCACATATTCTAAAAGTTTTACCACTTATTTATACTGATAATTATCATTCCGATGATATATTATTGCCAGCATTTATTCAAAATATTGAATATTCAATCCGTTCAGGTGATGAAAAATTTAATTTACTAAAATTTGATCTTGAGTATCTTTTAAAAATCCAAAAATCAGAAAATAACTCATTTATGAAAATAACAAACTCCGTAAGCTATCAGATAGGTTTGCTTTTGGGTAGCCTAGCTAAAAATTTATCTCAGGTGATAAATTCATTCGAAAAAAATTATGTTGGGAATCTGACTCGTCGTATTAGCACAATTGAAGATTTCATCAAAATGAAAAACGATATTGAACAAAAGCTAATCATGCATGATAAAACGAAATTTACATTTAAAACTTCCCACGAACTATCTCTCTTAGTTAAAGAATTTAAAGGTAGATATGATAAAGAAGAATGTGCTTTTGGTTTTTTTGAAAGCTACTTCAAACCAATATCTAAAAAGCAGAAAACAACTTAAATTATTTTTTAATTCAAAAATTAAAATTATCTTGGCTAAGATAGTATTTAGTGATTTAGAATCGGATAGGTTGAATTAAAAATATATTTGATAAAATTTAACTATGGAAAACGAACAACGATTTATTTCCCTGCTCTCAGATTATGGTTTTAAAGCTGCTTTTATCAAGAAGGGGAAGAATTAGATAATCAAATTACGTATATTATTGTAGAAATTAGTAAATTTGAGAAACAAGCCTC
>ENA-ORXM01001479-ORXM01001479.1-marine-metagenome-genome-assembly--contig:-NODE-1479-length-32792-cov-6.348036_pt1 | contig 32792 bp, 2 predicted proteins | sample MGYA00237867_ERZ511480 | MGnify/ENA primary metagenome ERZ511480 (study PRJEB26309, sample SAMN06266103) | marine metagenome | isolation source: Algal blade | place: United Kingdom:Sidmouth, United... | reverse complement strand
TCCCAGCAGGTGGAAATATTACAGCGACTGATAACTGTGACGCTAACGTACAAGTAGAAGTATCGGATGCACAAGAGAATGTAGCAGGTTGTGAAGATGCTTACGTAATAGTAAGAACTTGGATAGCGACAGATGATTGTGGAAACGCGAGTACAGCAACACAAAGAATAGAAGTTGGAGATAATACGGCGCCTGTTCTTAGTGGTACTCCTTCTGATCTTACCATTGAATGTGGTGAGATTCCTGGACAAGCTCCTACAATTACAGCAACGGATAATTGCGATGCCAATGTAAGTGTTGAATTTACAGAAACGGATGCTTCTAGTAATGATTGTACCCAATCTTATAGTTATGTAAGAACATGGATTGCAACAGATGATTGTGGAAATGTTGTTACAGCAGAACAATCAATTACTGTTCAAGGTGACAATACAGCTCCTGTATTAGTTGGTGTACCTAATGACGAATCAGTGGATTGCGGTCAAGTGCCAAACACTACTGCTAACGGACAAGTTACAGCCACGGATAATTGTGATGCGAATGTTGATATCGCCTTCACAGAGTTAATTGAACCTGGACAATGTGCTGATAATTATACATTAGTTAGAACATGGATTGCAACCGATGATTGTGGTAACTCAAGTGTGGGTACACAAAGAATTAGTGTAGGTGACAATACTATTCCTGTCTTAGTAGGTGTTCCTTCTGACGTATCGTTGGAATGCGGTGAACAACCTTCAACTAATTTCAATGTTTCAGCAACAGATAACTGTGATGTCAATGTTGATATTGATTTCTCTGAAATTAGAGCTGAACTTACTTGTGAAGGTTCATACACATTGACAAGAACATGGATTGCAACAGATGATTGCGGAAATAGCGCATCTTCAATTCAAATTGTTACAGTAGGGGATAATACACCTCCTGTTATTTCTGGTGCTCCAGCCGACATGATTGTGGAATGTGGAAATATTCCTAATGCTAATCAGGTGACAGCAACAGATAATTGTGATGATAATGTGAGTATTTCTGTAGATGAAATTATCGAAGATGGCGGATGTGAAAACATGTATGTTATTGTTAGAACATGGATTGCCACCGATGATTGCGGAAATCAAACTGTAGTAGAACAAAGAATTTCAGTTGAGGATAATACTTCTCCTGTTCTTAGTGGTGTTCCTAACGATATCGATGCAGAATGCGACCAAGCTGGAATCGATCAAATACCAACTGTTACAGCGACGGATAATTGTGATTCAAATGTATTAGTAGAATTCAGTGAGGAAGTAACTGCAAGCAATTGTGGCGATGCTCAATCAATAATTCGTACTTGGATCGCGACTGATAACTGTGGCAACACAGCAATTGCAACACAACGTGTTAATATAGGTGACAATACACAACCTATCTTGGTTGGTGTTCCAGCTAATATTAATGTTGAATGTGGTAATATTCCAGCTGCACCAAATGTATCTGCGACTGATAACTGTGATGATAATGTCACCGTAGAGTTAGTAGAGAGTCAAGTTGCTGGTAGTTGTGCTGGTAGTTTAATACTTACTAGAACATGGATTGCCACAGATGAATGTGGTAACTCAGCTTTAGCTTCCCAAATGATTTCAGTTGAGGATGTTACTGCCCCGATGCTTGTTGGAGTACCTTCTGATATTTCACTTGGATGCAATGAAGTTGACAATGGATCTAATGCAAATGTGACAGCAACGGATAATTGTGATACTAATATTGACATTTCTTTAGACGAGGTAAGAACAGAAACGGGTTGTGAAAATTCTTACCAGCTTGTAAGAACATGGACTGCGACAGATGATTGTGGAAATGAAACTTCTCAATCACAGACTATTACTGTTGGTGATGCTACTGCGCCTACTTTATCAGGTACACCAGCAAGTATCACTGTAGAGTGTGATCAGATTCCTGATGCTTCTGAAGTAATCGCATCTGATGATTGCGATGCTAATGTAGAAGTAATAGTTGATGAAGCAGTTACTAATGGTTCATGCGAAAATGAGTATGTAATCACTAGAACTTGGACGGCAATAGATGACTGCGGCAACAGTAATTCTGCAACCCAGATTATAACTGTTAGAGACAACACTGATCCTGTATTAGTTGGAGTTCCAAATAACGTTACTGTTAACTTAAACAACGGAGAATCAGTTCCTGTAGCTCCAGTAATTTCTGCTACTGATAATTGTGATACTAATGTTGATGTTGTATTTAATGAAATCCAGACTACGGGCTGTACTTATGTTATATTTAGGTCTTGGACAGCAACAGATAATTGTGGAAATGCAGTTACTGCTTTACAAGAAATAACGGTCATAGGTGACTTTGATATTACTGTTAGCCCACAAGCTGCTGAAGTTTGTGCAGGTGAACCAGTACAGTTTAATGTTACACCTAATTTAGGCACATACAATTACAGTTGGACAGCTAACGGAGGAAGTTTTGATAATCCAAATTCAGCTAGTCCTGTATACACAATGATGGCTCCTGGTACATATTCTGTATCAGTTATTGTATCAGATCAGAATACTGGCTGTGAAGAGAGTGTAAGTACTACAGTGACTATTATTACTGCTCCTAATACAGAAGCTAGTAATAACGGCCCACTTTGCGTAGGCCAAATACTTGAACTATCAAGTACTCCTGGTGCTAATAGTTATACTTGGTCAGGTCCAAATGGCTTTAGTTCATCAGATCAAAATCCGACAATTAATAACGTAGCGCTTGAAAATGATGGACAGTATACAGTAGTTGCTGATTTTGGAAATGGATGTGTAGGAAATGCTTCTACTCTAGTTTCTGTGTCTCAATCATTAGATATTACATTGACAAATAATAGTCCTGTTTGTGAAGGAGAGGATATAGTATTATCAGTTAATGGTGGTAATGCATTCTCTTGGTCAGGTCCTAACGGATTTACATCTAATTTGCAAACAGTTACAATACCTAATGCCAACATCGGTGCTAATGCAGGTACGTACAACGTGACCGTCATTAGTGGTGCGGGTTGTGAAACAGTATTGACTACTGAGGTAATAATAGATAGATTCCCTACTGCTACTGCAAGTTCAAACTCTCCAGTTTGTTCTGGAGGTACTTTAGAGTTACAAGCGGATGGTGGATTTACATACCAGTGGACAGGTCCTAACGGATTTGCTTCTACTCTACAAAATCCTATTATCAATGCTATTGATTTATCAGCTGGTACTTATAACTACTCTGTAGAAGTTTATACTGAAGCAGGCTGTGTTGCAAGTACAAGTATTTCGGTTGAAGTTATCGGTGATATTGTTGCTACTATATCAGGTGAGAATAATGTTTGTGAAAATGAAACAATCACGCTTACAGCTAGTGGAGGTGCAGAATACAGTTGGTCAGGTCCTAATGGATTTACCGCTAATACTAGCACTATTACTATCAACCAAGCTAACTTTAATAATGCAGGTACTTATACTGTAGAGGTTACAACTACTGAAAGATGTACAGCATCTGAATCTTTTGATGTGAATGTTTTAGACTGTGGTTGTGAGGCTGATGCTTGGCTAGAATATACTCAAGATGAGAATTGTGATGATACAAATGGTGTAGCTGTATTAGCTCCAAGTGAATATACTTACAATTGGTCAGATGGTGGATCGGGTTCTGTAAGAGAGGATCTTGCTGACGGTACGTACATGGTTACAGTTATTGATACTGATGGTTGTGAGGTGATCATTACGGTTGTTATTGGAGAATCAGGTGTTTGTAATGAATGCGTTGCTCCAGTTATTAATAACACGATCATTGTTCAAGCTACCTGTGGTGAAGCGAATGGTGCTGCTAGTATTATGATATCTGACAACCCTGCTGATTTCACTTATACTTGGATTCCTAATATCGGTACTTCTAATACTAATGGAAATGAAAGAGAAGACCTTTCTGCTGGTATGTATGAAGTTATAATAAGTGATCCAAACTTTGATAACTGCTTCACTAAAATCAATTTTGTAGTTCCTAACGCAGATGGACCTTCTATTGACGAAGTAGTAGTTACAAATGCAACTTGCAACGATAATAATGGATCAGCTACAATACTTCCATCATCACTCATGTATATGTGGAATATTGATCAATTCATAGGCAATACAAGAAATGACTTGGCACCAGGTAACTATGAAGTTGCGGTTATGGATATTAATGATCCTTCTTGCCCTACTATCATTACTGTTACTATTGGTTCTGATTCAGACTTCCAAGCGAACGTTAGCATAAACGGTTTACCTGATTGCGGCTCTGCAAACGGTAGCGTTTCTGTAAATATCGCATCTAACGGATCTGGTAACTATACATACAATTGGAGTGACAATGGAACGGGAATGAGTAGAACTGATTTAGCTGGAGGAATGTACCTAGTTATTGTTACTGACAACGATTCTGGATGCAGTACTGAGGTTATGTTTATGCTTACAGATAATGTTCCTGCTGCAACTGTGAACGCAACAGATGGTTTAGTTAGTTGCTCAGGTTCTACAGATGGAATGGTTAATATTGATATTGATTTACCTACTGATTTTACATTACCTGTAAATCAAACTATTACTAACGACGCTGGATTTACATTTACAAATGGTAATCTTCCAGCTGGAAATTATTGCGTAATGATTACAGATGGTAACGGTTGTATTGCTGGTGAAGACTGCTTTACTATTAATACACCTGATGCCATTAATCTTGAAATCGTATCTACTGATATGACTTGTAGCAATGGTGGTTCGATTACATTACTTGCAACAGGTGGAAGTTCACCATATGTTTACGACTGGGCTGATTTACCTGGTACTAGTAATATTGAGGATCGAATGGACTTGACTGAAGGTGCATATAGTGTTACTGTTACTGATGCTGAAGGATGTACTTCTAGCTTAAATAATATTTCTATTGAGGATGATTGCACTGAAGGTTGTATGATGCCAGAAGTTCTCGTAGATGTTACGCCTTCTGAGTGCGGTGGTTTTACAGGGGAAATAGTTCTTACTGTTCAAGGTAACGCAAGTGACTATGATTTTGACTGGACTGGTAATATAAGTAATGGCGTTAACGCTACTGGTCTTGGTGCTGGTTCGTATACTGTAATAGTATCTAGAGCAGGTGATCAGAATTGTAATACAGAGCTTTTAATTGTAGTTCCAAATAGTGACGGTCCTCTAGTGGGCATTTCGGATATAGTAAACGCTACTTGTGATGAAGGTGGTTTGGCTATATTAACTCCAGCAACTCTAAACTTTAATTGGAGTGATGGCGGCAGTGGTGACAACAGAGCCAATTTGATGCCTGGAACTTACGCAGTTACAGCAACAGACATGGTAACGAATTGTACAAATGTTATCACGGTTACTATCGGAAACGATTGTGCAGGAGGATGTTTGGATTTCCCAACTATCACAGTAAATACTACTGATGCTTCTTGTGGAAATGCTGACGGTTCTGCTACAGTTACTATTTCTGGTAATGGTGCTCAATACATGTACACTTGGACAAACGGTGTAAGTTCTACAGAAACGGCTACTGGTCTTTCTGCTGGATCGTACGGTGTTACTGTAGTAGATATTGACAACCCAGCTTGTAGAGCGGATGCAACTATCATGATAAATGATGCTGGTGCAACAGTTGTCACTGTGGTAAGCAATACGCCTGCTTCATGCAACAATGCTGATGGATCTGTTACACTTTCTCCTGCGGATTTAGTATTCGATTGGAGTGATAACGGATCTGGAGATACAAGAAATGATTTAGCAGCTGGTACTTATAGTATAACAGCTACTGATGCCAACAACTGTATCACTATGATCTCAATCACAGTTACCGAAGATTGCAACGGTTGCACGGCTCCTATAGTTGATGCTACCATTACAAATACAACATGCGGTAATGCAGATGGTGTCATCTCATTAAATTCTAATATTGATGTCATTTACAACTGGACTCCAAATGTAAGTTCAGGTAATATTGCAACTGGCTTGACAGCTGGTAGCTACGAAGTATTTGCAATAAATAGTCTTGATCCTCAATGTAATGAGTCATTCATATTTGTTGTAAATAATATAGATGGACCACAAATTGACATAGTCAGTTTATCTGGTGCAGACTGTAATACTGGTGGATCAGTTACATTATCTCCTGCTGATGCTTCATTCTCATGGAGTGACAATATTGATTCTGCTGATACAAGAACTGATATCGTCGCTGGTAACTACTTTGTTACCGGTACTGATGCAAACGGTTGTACAAATGTAATTGAAGTTATTATTCCTGATAATTGCGATCCAACAAATTGTATTAGTCCTGTAGCTACTGTTATATCTACAGATGCAACATGTGGAAACGCTGATGGATCTATTACTATTGTAGCTGATAGAGAGGTAATTTACACTTGGTCCCCAAGTGTAAGTGATTCGAGCGGAGCAACTAATATTGCAGCTGGACTCTATTCAGTTACTATCGCTGATGCAAATGACCTTTCTTGTTCATCTACATTAAGCATTATGATCAATAACTCAGATGGACCAGTTGCTCAGATTGACGCCATTCAAGGAGCAACCTGCGATACTCTAGGTTCGGTTAGCTTTACTGCAAATGATGTTTATACTTATACTTGGTTTGATCAGCTTGAGTCAGATGCGAGATCTGATTTAGAGGCAGGTAATTATGTAGTTACGATCACAGACTCAAATGCTTGTTCAAACTTAATTGAACTTACTATAGATGATGATTGTGTCATTACTACTTGTACTGAACCAATCGTTGACGCAACTATTACCGAAAGTACTTGCGGAAATGCAGATGGTGCTATCATGCTTAATGTTAGTGGAAACGTTACATACACTTGGACACCAAATGTTAGTGTTACCAATTCTGCTTCTTCACTTGCTGCTGGTATTTACAACATAGTAGTTGCTGACGCAACTGATACCCTATGTAGTACTTCTATTGATGTAATCATTACCAATAGTGATGGGCCGATAGTTTCAGTTCTATCAGCCATTAATGCTGATTGTAATATGGGAGGTTCTATAGTAGTAGGTCCTGCTACATTCGATTATATATGGAGTGACGGATTTACAGGTAATGAAAGAACTGACTTAGCTGCAGGTACTTTCACAGGTACTGCAACAGATGCTAATGGATGCACAAATAGCTTCACGGTTATCATAGAAGATGATTGTGACCCAAGCATTTGTAATGAACCTGTTCTAACGGCTACAGTTACTGATGCTACTTGTGGTAACAATGACGGAGCCATAAGTATAACAGTTGACGGCAATACAGATGTTAACTTTAGTTGGACACCAACGCTTAGTACTAGTAGCGATTTGACAGCTATACCTGCTGGACTTTACACTGTAGTTGTTTCAGATGTGGACGATGCATCTTGTAGTGCTGAACTTGTTGTTCTCGTTACAAATGCAGACGGACCTACGGCTACTATTTCTGATTTAGTAAATGCCGATTGTGATTCGCTTGGTTCAGTTACGATTAGTAGTCCTGATACATTGACTTACACATGGGCTGATAACATAGTAGCAGACATGAGAGAAGATCTTGCAGCAGGAGCTTATTCAGTTACAGTTTCAGATGGCTCTAGTTGTACGAACTTACTTCAGGTTATTATTGGAGATGATTGTAATGTTGTTCCTCCTACTGTTTGTGATGCTTTCGCTGGCAACTTAGATATAGATTTAAGTCCAGTTTGCTTAGCTGATTCTACAGCAATTATTTCGGCTACCGCTATTGGTAATGCAGTTGTTCCTAATGGATACTCTACGATTTATGTTCTTACTTATGGAGATTCGATAGTGATAGAGCAAGTTAGTAATAACCCGTCATTTACAATTGATAGTTTGGGTACATACAGAATACATACCCTTGTTTACGATACGACTTCGCTAGATCTCAGCACTGTGGTACTGGGTACTACAACTGCTGCTGATGTGAACGCACTTCTTATTCAGGGTGGTGGCAGCATTTGTGCATCATTGGATCTCTTGGGAGCATCTACACTAGTTTATGATTGCGGAGATTGCGAAGCAAGAGCTGGATCATTAACACTTACTGTTGCTCCAGTTATCTGCATCGATACAACGACAACTACTACAGTAGAACTTACCGCCATGGCTGATGGAAATCAAGTAGTGCCTGACGGTTTTGAATTAAAATATGTATTAACATCTACTTCATCCTTCTTTGTTGAGGAAGTTAATAGTACACCAGACTTTACTGTTGATGCTATTCCTGGTATCTACACAATACATGCATTAGTCTATGACACACTTACGCTTGATACTGATACGCTAGACATAACTGGTACTACTCAAGTATTTGGACTCAACAGCATGTTGATCCAGGGTGGTGGTACACTATGTGGTGAGTTAGATTTAGGAGGAGCTATGATTACACTTGATACTTGCATCATCGATCCTAATGGTGATCCTTGTACAGTTGATATCATCATTGATGATGTAGTTAATATTGTAACTGATGACTGTGATATGGGTACTGAATATTGTATTCCGATGGCATTCGTTGATATTATGACTAGTTATGCAGTAGAGATCAACGGTGACTTAGTGAACCAGTTTGTAGGTTGTGACTTCGATTCTATATACTCTTATGCATTGACCAATTTAATGGCTGATACACTAGTAGGACCTTACTTTGTTGAAGGTTGGATTGTAGGTGATTCTACTTATTCTGGTAATGTTGCAACGGTTGCTGACTTACTTGATTCCATGAATATTTGGAATCCACAAGGTCAATGGATGCTTGATACAACTTCCATGACTATTACAGGTGGTGAGATTGGAAACGCTTACGGTATACTTACTATCAATGATTTAGTTAAGAATAAATCAGTTATCTTAGATATGGATATCACAGAGTTGCCTAATGGAACTTCGGTTGATGTTATGCAAGGTTCGAACATTGTAGTTATCACAGATCTTACTACCGGATGTGTGGATTCAGTCTTAGTTAATGTTTCATGTAATTTACCAGATCCAGTATCTGGTGATACACTTTATCAAGAAGTTGTTCTTGGAGAGACAGGAGTTATTTGCATAGACTTTGATTCACTTACTACTGTCGCTACGTTTATCAATGACTGCGAAAACAATAGTAGCCCAGCAGTTGACTTTATGATTGTTGATACGACTACTTGCGTTCAATTTACTGGCGAAGCTATCGGATTAGATACAGCTTGCTATGTTGCTTGTGATGCTCTCGGTAATTGTGATACTACAATTCTTATAGTTGAGGTAATAGAAATGCCTTCTACAGATATTGATATTACTATCGAAGTTGGTAGCGACACACTTATCTGTTTAGATGGAAACTTCTCTACACCTATTGATACTATTTTCAATGCTTGTCCAGAAAATTCTGATGGTAATGCAGCCTTCATGATTGACACTACGGAGTGTATAGGTATCATTGGGTTATCTGTTGGTATAGACACTGCTTGTATAGTTATTTGTAGCGATTTTGTATGCGACACAATTAATGTAACAGTTACGACTATCCCAGAAGGTGGCCTACAAGGACCTATTGCGGTCAACAATGATACAATGACGATTATCAATACTCCTGTCACTATAAATGTTATCCTCAACGATACGCTTAATGGCGAAAATGGAACTATTGCGATCTTAGATGATCCTTCAAACGGGTCCGCTGTTGTTACGGTTGATAACGAGGTTATCTACACACCTGATCCTGCTTTCTGTGGTCAAATTGATTCTTTCACTTATGTCTTGACGACAACAGGTGGTGTTGATACTGCTACAGTAACAGTAAATGTACTTTGTGAAGAACTTACAGTATTTAACGGATTCTCTCCAAACGGTGATGATGTGAATGAGACTTTCACAATACTTGGTATTGATAGATTCCCTAACGCTAGGGTATATGTTTACAATAGATGGGGTAATCAAGTTTACTTCAAAGATGGTGGCTACCTGAATATCAGCGGTGTTGCATTTGATGGTACTTGGGAAGGTCAGGAATTACCTGACGGTACTTACTTCTATATGATTGATACCAATGACGGTGAGAACTTTACTGGTTTTGTTCAGATACATAGATAATAACCTTTTTAGGTAGAAATAATTTGAGGCTCATTCCTATGTCAGGAATGGGCCTTTTTTAATTGCCAATTTTTTCGTCGTAAATATTCATTTATTATGGGCCTACCTATAATGAGACATGCTCTGATCCTCACATTATTTTTTCTTCCTACAGTTATGGAATTTCTCTCTAGTCTAATCTTCTTAGTCTCATTTTAGGTCGCTATGTTCCGTGACTCACTGTTCGTTCGGTCTATATTCCGACTCCATCGGCATATAGACTGGCCTAAAGAGGCCACCACTGCACAGCGCTAGTCCGATTTTTCATTTTTTTGACTATTATATAGTCGAATACAGTAGTGACATATGAAAGGATAACATCATATGCTTATATTGATTACGTATTTATTTTATTTAAATATGTGTTTGTATTAGTTAATTCTATAATGATACCCCTACCATAATCATGGTATTTAAGTCAGATAATTAAGTGTATATACCGCATTTTATACCTTTTGGTACAAATCTTGGCATTATGCAAGTGACTATCTACACTTGGTTTAATTGATTATAACTCGCTAATACGATAAATTGCAGCAAGTTTGATTGCCTAAATCACACTCAACCACCTGTTTCCAAAAGAAAACACTCTACATAAAACTGTAGATATCAATCCAATAGGACACTCTCTACAAACAAACACAATTTTACCTCCCGTTTTTTATAATTCTTCATTACTGGGGCAACCCAGATTTTGAATGCACTCTCCGCAAAGGATTGTATAATATAATTATTTTATAAAGTTTAAATAATAAACATGTCACAACGTCATTTCAAAAAAGAAATCGGAATTAGTTCTAGGACTAAAGCCTTTTCTCTTTTCGCTTTACTTTTCTGTGTCTTTCTGGTAGGATCCTCTTTTATAGGTATCGATACCAATACACATACAGAGCATGAAGCTGCTTGTGCTCCTTCTATGGAGCAGGGCTATTTTGTCCAAGAAGAAGTTCCTGGAAAATTCAAAATGCTTAAAGCAATTTTTGAAGGTGAAGAAGTTATTCTTCGTCCGGATAGAATAGAGCTTCTACTTAGAAAATCAAAAATGCAAGAATCTTCTTTCCTGCTCTTTGAAAATTCTAACGCAAATGTTCAGCCTATGGGGATCAATCAAATCGATGTTTCCACCAAGCCTATCTTAAATAAGGCAATGGCTGAAGTATTGAATGCTTCCTCTATGCAAGTTACGAGATTCGAAAAAGTGAAGTACAGCAATTTGTATGATGGGGTTGATCTGCTTCTTACTGTCGGAGCTAAAGGCATAAATGCTGAATTAATTTCAGATTCAGCTGTGGATGCTTCTAATAAGTTTAAGATGTCTGTCTTAGCTGATACTAAAGTTGTCAGAGACAAGAATAGTCTAAACTTTAATCATAATAGATCTACCTCTAAGATGATGATCAAGTCGAACAAAAATTTAAACATTAATAACTCAAACAAATTAGAATTTTCGGAAATTAACAATTCGCCTGGAAATTTAAATTTTGAGATCATTTTAAAATAATTATCGAAAATGAAAAAAATTATTTACTCATTTAATTATTTATTTACTGGGGTCATAGCTGTTATGCTATTTTCCTCTGTAAGTATATTAGCCCAGACAGCAATCACGGAGACTAGTGGATCTACTCCACTTCTCAGAGTGTCTGGAGTTAACTACCAGGCGTATTGTGTTGAATACACGAATGGTGCCCCAGTTAGTGGCCATGGCTACAATTGGGATACAACACCTGAAGATATCACTAATGTTAATATAACAGCTTGTCTCAATGGCGTAGATGACTATGGAGTTGCCGCAGTTCAAGCTGCAATTTGGTATTATACTGATAATGTGCAGCCTAGCTCAAATTCTGTAACGTGGCAAGTCATTAATAGGGTGGAAGATGGTACTTATCAGCCAACTTGTGCCTCTGAATGGTATCCTAACGATGTTATTTACCAGGATCTTATGACTGGTGACGACCCGCATTGCACAGGTGGTTCTTGTACAGCTGACCTTACTGTTAGTAATACAGGGTGTTGCGATGTTCGTATTTATGAATGGAAAGCCTCTGGTGATGTATTCATCAGAAATTTGAACGCAGGTCAATCGTTTAGATTTGATGCTAAGAAAGGTTCTAGTTATAGAGCTGTACCTGTAGATGGAAATCAAGAAGATTTTGATAATTCCTACACGATAAATGACTGCCAAAATCAAACTTGGTCTCTTGTGCCAAACTTTTGTAATAAAACTATTAATGTCGTGAATCAAGGGTGCTGCCCAGTTGATATTTATCATTGGAAGGATGGTGGTGATGTATTATTAGGATCTGTAAATCCTGGTAACTCTACTGCAGTTCATATTCCTTCAGGTGACAAGATTAGAGTTGTAGATCCTCAAAGCTCTCTAAATAATTTATTATATGATGAGCATTATATGGTACCTAATGGTTGTGGTCCATTTACATTTACTGTAAATCCAGAGTATTGCGCGGAGATTATCTGTCCCGCTAATATTGTGATAGAATGTACTGAATCTAGCGACCCTTCTAATACAGGTAACGCTACCACAAATTGCGGGAATAATCCAATTACTTATATAGATGTTGTAACTGGAAATTGTCCTTTAACTATCGAAAGAACTTGGACTCTTGAGGGTGCTTCTGGCGGAAACACGAATGGAGGATCGAATACTACTTGTGAAGATGTAGCTTTAGTAAATTACTCAATGGAACAATGTAACGCGGATAATAATTACAACTCTATGGGTGAGTATCACCCAACCTATCCAGATAATGGCGGTTGTACTTCAGTTTCTGCTACAATTATTTCAACTCAGACTGGAGCTCACTCTTGTGTAGCTGGGGCTGTTGGCCAATATGGATTTTGTATTGATGCAGATGATGATTGTTGGTACGTTGATGATCTTAATGGAGTAGATGTTGATGATGATAAAGTTAGATTTGAAGTAACTGTTTCTGCTACTCAAAACTCTCCTTTCCAATTATCTAGGTTGTCATTTTATGAGAAAGCACCTCTTACTGTAGAGTGGGATAACGATTCTAATAATGATTATCCTACAAAATATGCAGTTAAAGTTTTTGCTAATGGAGCTGAAGTTTTCTTTCAAGATGAAATCAGTACAACTAATTCTTGGTCTTTAGAGACCTTTAATTTCTCTAATATCACTGTTACTTCAAATACTACTTTCACTTTTGAACTTCACGCATATTGTAAAGCTCATAATTATAACAACGGTGGATATGAATTGTGGGATTTGGATGAGTTGAATGTTTATGGTGGATGTTGTTCAACGACCACTAATCCTACAACAGGAGATGTTTCTTGTGTTCAAATAATTACCATTGATGATACACAAGACCCTACTCTAAACAACTTACCAAGTAACTTGACAGTTGAATGTGATAATATTCCTGCTGCACCAGTTGTTACCGGAAGTGATCTTTGTGATAATAATGTTGACGTTACATTTACTCAGACAGATGATCAAGGAACAAATGGATGTACTCAGTTTGAGTATATAATTACAAGAACATGGGTGGCAACAGATGATTGTGGAAACTCTATTTCTGCAACTCGAACTGTAACTATAGAAGATAATTCTGCTCCAACAATTACTGTTGATGCAGTTGACTTAACTGTTGAATGTGATGGTCAAGGGAATGAAAATGCATTTCAAAATTGGTTAAATAGTAATGGTGGTGCAGAAGCAAATGATAATTGCGGAACTTTTACTTGGTCCTTTAACCCAAATCCTGCAGTCTTAACTAACGAATGTGGTGAGACAGGTGATATATCTGTTACCTTTACAGCGACAGATGAGTGTGGAAATTCTGCAAGTACTACTGCTAGTTTTACAATTGATGATTCAGAGTCTCCAATAATAACACAGACTAATCAAGCAGATGATTTAACTGTAGAATGTGATGGATTGGGAAATACTGCTGCTCTAGATGCGTGGGTTGCTTCCAATGGTGGAGCTAATGCTACTGATGTATGCGGTGGAGTAACTTGGACAAATGATTTTATAGCTTTAGATCCTGATTGTTGTGAGACTGGTGATGTTACAGTCAACTTTACTGCTTCAGATGATTGCGGTAACTCTACTGTTACTACTGCCACTTTTGTTATAGAGGATACTACACCGCCAGTTGTTGTATGCAAGGATATAACTGTACAGATTGTGGACGTTGCATCTCATACAGTTACTATTACACCAGATATGATTGAGAATGGTAGTTCAGACGTTTGTTGTGACGACGAACTGACTTATACACTCTCTCAATCTACATTTGCTTTCGAAGAAGTTGGAGTCAATCCAATTACTTTGACCGTGACGGATGCTTGTGGCAATGCCGCTACCTGTAACGCAAATGTTACTGTTGTATGCTACGATTTGGCCTTAGACAAAAAACTAGCTGTAGGTCAAGATCAAATTATCTTTCCTGAGGAAGAAGTGACGTTTACAATTACTGTCTATAATCAAGGTACAATTGCAGCTAGTAATATTGTAGTTTCAGATTACGTACCAGCTGGTTTAACTTTAAATGATTCTGATTGGTCTCTTTCTGGAAGTATAGCTACCTACAATATTCCTGGCACTATCAATCCTGGTCAATCTATTTCTGTAGATATTACATTCACGGCCGATTCAGCTTTGACTAATGAGCAACAGATTGTGAACAGAGCAGAAATTTCTTCTTCTGATGCACCAGCTCCATTTGTTCCTGTTGATGAGGATTCATTTGCAGATTCTAATCCTACAAATGATGCAGGTGGTGAAGTTAATGGTAATACTGACGATACTATAAATAATGAAAACGGAGACGAAGATGATTCGGACCCTGAAGATGTCATTGTAAATACTATGAGCATTGGTTCTACTGTATTTATAGATAATAATAACAATGGTGTGCAAGATCTTGCAGATGATGATTTCGGTATTGAAGGTGTAACACTTGAGTTATGGAGAGATGGTGCTTTAGTAGCTACCACTACTACGGATTCAGATGGAAATTACTTATTCGATAATCTTGCTCCAGGCGATTACGTTGTTGAGATTAAGGCTGATGAGAATTTCGAGGCTGGAGATGCTTTGGAGCAATTCCATGTATCTTCTGACCCAACAGATAATGCTGATAATCAGCAAGACGGAGATGATAATGGAATGCAACCAGATGGTTCTGCAACAGATGTAAAATCTCCTGTAATCAATTTATCTCCAAATGATGAGCCGACCAATGAAACTGCTCAAGGTGGAGATCAAGATGACACTAACGATAACAATGGTGATATGACTATTGACTTCGGATTTATTCCTGAATTTAGTATTGGATCTAATGTATTTGTTGATTCAAACAATAATGGAACAAGAGATGCTGGCGAAGAAGGTATAGAAGGTATACTTGTTGAAGTATTTAGTGTTGGACCTGACGGCATTGCCGAGAATGGTGATGACGTTAAGGTAGGCGAATCTATTACCGATGCAAATGGAGATTACTTCGTAGGTTGGTTAAAGCCTGGTGATTTCTATGCTAAAATAATGAACGTATCTGATGATTATCCAAAGTCTAGTACAGATATTGCTTCTTCAGCAAATCCTAATAACGATACAGATGGCGACGACAATGGTCTTCAGCCAGATGGTAGAGGTGCAGCTGTTTGGTCTAATGTGATAACGCTTTCTGCTAACGACGAACCTACTAACGAGCCAGGTTCTGGGGGAGATCAGGATGACGCTATCGATGATGATAATGGCAATATGACTCTTGATTTTGGTTTCATTCCTCAGTTGAGTATTGGTTCAAATGTATTTGTAGATGCAAACGACAATGGTACAAGAGATGCTGATGAAGACGGAATCGAAGGAATTCTTGTAGAAATATTCAGTGTTGGCCCTGATGGTATCGCTGAAAATGGCGATGATATAAAAGTAGGAGAGGATGTAACGGATGCTAATGGGGACTACTTTGTAGACGGTCTTCTTGAAGGAGATTACTACGCAAAGATTATGGATGTGTCTGATGACTATCCTAAGTCAAGTACGAATATCGCTTCTTCTGATGATCCTAATAATGATACAGATGGGGATGATAATGGTCTTCAAGCTGATGGTCCTGGTTCTGCAGTTTGGTCTAATGTTGTTACACTTTCTGTAAACGATGAGCCTACTAATGAAGCTGGTTCTGGAGGAGATCAAGATTCTTTGGATGACAATAATGGTAACATGACACTTGATTTTGGATTCGCTCCACAGTTAAGCATCGGATCTAATGTGTTTTATGATGCAAATGATAATGGCACCAGAGATGCTGATGAAGATGGTATTGAAGGGGTTACTGTTGAAGTCTTCAACACAGGTGCTGATGGTATCGCTGAAAATGGCGATGACGAATTAGTTGGTTCCGATGTAACGGATGCTAATGGAGATTACTTTATTGATGGTCTTTTAGAAGGAGACTTCTACGTTAAGATTATGAATGTTGATGCGGATTATCCACTTTCAAGTGCTGATACGGCTACTACAGCTGATCCAAACAATAATGTTGACAATGATGACAATGGTCTTCAGCCAGATGGTGCTGGAGCTGGTGTTTGGTCAAATGTAATTACATTATCTATCAATGATGAGCCAATTAACGAAGCTGGTTCTGGTGGAGATCAAGATGCTACTGATGATAACAATGGAAATATGACTGTTGACTTTGGTTTCAGACCTGAGCTAAGCATCGGATCTAATGTTTATTCTGATACGAATAACAATGGGGTAAGAGATGCTGGCGAAGACGGTATCGAAGGTGTCACTGTTGAAGTATTTAATACTGGAGCAGATGGTATCGCTGAGAATGCAGATGATATTCTTGTTGGTTCTGATGTTACAGATGCAAACGGTGATTACTTTGTAGGAGGTTTACTTGAGGGTGAATACTATGCAAAGATCATGAATGTAGATGCAGCTAATCCTACTTCAAGTACGAACATTGCTTCTTCAGCTGATCCTAATAACGATATAGATGGAGATGATAATGGACTTCAGACAGATGGTTCTGGTACTGGTGTTTGGTCAAATGTGATCACATTATCTATCAATGATGAGCCAACTAACGAAGCAGGTTCTGGTGGAGATCAAGATGCTGCTGATGACGATAATGGAAACATGACATTGGATTTCGGTTTCAACTTATTTGATTTAGCTTTATCTAAGACTTTAGAAAATTCTGAAGATGCAAGAGTATATCCTGGAGAGGACATTACTTTTACTTTAGAAGTATTTAATCAAGGTAATGTCGATGCTTACAATGTATTAGTTACAGATTATATACCAGCAGGTCTAACTTTAAATGATGCTGCTTGGACTCAATCTGGCTCAAATGCTACGGCAACTATTTCTGGTCCAATTGCGGCTGGTACTAGTGAGATAATTTCTATTACATTTACTGTAGCGACTACAGATGCCGGTGATTTAGTAAACAGAGCAGAAATTGCTTCTGCTGAAGATATAAATGGAAATAATCCTGAAGATGTGGATTCTGTTTCAGATACGGATGATACTAATGATACTGAAGTTAATGATGAAATTAACAATGGTGGTGGAGATGAAGACGATGCTGATTTAGAAGAAATTACTGTTGAAATTTTTGACCTTGCTCTTATCAAAACTTTAGGTGCTGGTGAAGATGATAGAGTTTACCCGGGAGAGACGATCACTTTTGATATTCAAGTTACTAATCAAGGAACTGTTCCCGCCCAGAACATCGTAATTGAAGATTACGTACCTGCAGGACTTACAGTTGTTGGTTCTAGTACTCTAAATATTGCTGGTCCATTAGCACCAGGTGCTTCTCAAACTTTAAATATAGAATTTACTGTTGATGCTGCTAGCACTGGTGGACAATTAGTAAATGTTGCTGAAATTGCTTCTGCGGAAGATGAGTTAGGCGACAACCCTACTGATTTAGATTCTACTCCAGACTCTGATCCTGCAAACGACGCAGGTGGAGAAGTTAATGGTCCTACTGATAATACTATTGACAATGAGGGTGGAGATGAAGATGATTCTGATCCAGAAGATGTATTCCTTGAAATTTTTGATCTTGCTTTAACTAAGAAGTTAGCAGCAGGTGAAGATGCAAGAGTATATCCTGGCGAGTCTATCACCTTCGATATTGAAGTTATTAATCAAGGTACAGTTCCAGCTTCTAACATAACTGTTGAAGACTTTGGTGCGCCTGGTTTAACTAATAATGGTTCTTCTACGCTTACTATTGCTGGTCCCATTGCGGCTGGCGCAAGTGAGACTGTGCAAGTTACATTTACGGTTGATGCAGATGCAACAGCTGGTATCTCTACTAACATTGCAGAGATTCAGTCTTCGGAAGATGATCTAGGAGAATCTCCTAACGATAATGATTCGACTGAAGATTCAAATCCTAACAATGATCCTACAGAAGATAATGCAGTAAATGGTGAGAATGGTGACGAAGATGATAATGATCCAGAAGATGTAGATATTCAAATTTTTGACCTTGCGCTAAGAAAGACTTTGGCTGCAGGGGAAGACGCAAGAGTATATCCTGGCGAAACAATTACCTTTACCATTGAAGTTTTTAATCAAGGAACAGTAACTGCCTCTAATATAGTTGTTGAGGATTATGTGCCTGCAGGCTTAACTGCTAATGGCGCAACAACTTTGACAATTGCTGGCCCGATTGCACCAGGTGCAAGCGAGTCTGTAGAAGTTGAGTTTACAGTTTCTACTACTGATGCAGGTACTTTAGAAAACGGTGCAGAAATTCAGAGTGCTGAAGATGATTTAGGAGAAAATCCTGAAGATATCGATTCTACGCCTGATGCTGACGATTCAAATGATCCTACAGATGATAATGCAATAGATAATGAGAATGGAGATGAAGATGATGCTGATATCGAGCAAATCGAAGTAGAAGTATTTGATCTTGCATCAACAATTACATTAGCACCAGGAGAAGACGATAGAGTATATCCAGGAGAGACAGTATCGTTTAAGGTTACTGTATTCAACCAAGGAACAGTATCAGCAGAAAACATTGATGTTACATTGATGATACCAGCTGGTCTTACATCTGTTGACGGAATAGCTAACATGGGAACTATTACATTTGATGGTCCATTAGCACCAGGTGAAATGACAATGCAGATTTTAGAATTTGTAGTTGGAGAGGACATCACTACAGCAGGGGAGTTAATTATCAAAGAGGAAATTTCTTCTGCTCAAGATGAGTTTGGAGCTAATCCAACTGATATTGATTCTACACCAGATGCAGACTTTACGAACGATGCAGGTGGAGTTGTAGATTCTAATACAGATGATACAGTAGATAATGAGAATGGAGATGAAGATGATAATGATCCAGAGAATGTATTCGTTGAAATCTTTGATCTTGCTTTGATCAAGACTTTATCTGCAGGTGAGGACGCTAGAGTGTACCCAGGAGAAACAGTATCTTTTGATATTACTGTTTTGAACCAAGGTTCAGTACCAGCTTCTGATATCCTAATTACAGATTACGTTCCTGCGGGATTAACAGCTGTTGGATCATCTGCAATTACTATTGCAGGTCCATTAGCTCCAGGAGCAAGTGAAGTTGTAAGTATTGAGTTTACTGTAGACGCAGCTACGACTGGCGGTTCTTTAGTAAATAGAGCAGAAATTACTGATTATAGAGATGATTTAGATGAGCAACCAGAAGATATAGATTCTGTAGCAGATGCTGATGATTCGAATGATACTGAGGTTAATGATGAGATTGATAATGCAGGTGGAGATGAAGATGATGCTGATTTAGAGGAACTTGAATTAGAAGTTTTTGATCTTGCTTTAACAAAGAAATTAGCTGCAGGCGAAGATGTAAGAGTTTATCCAGGGGAGACTATAACCTTTACTATAGAGGTGTTAAACCAAGGGACTGTACCAGCTTCAAATATTGTTATTGAAGATTACGTGCCAGCAGGATTGACTGCAAATGGAGCAACTAGCTTAACGATAGCTGGCCCAATAGCACCAGGTGCAACAGAGTCAGTTGATATATCTTTTACAGTATCAACTACTGATGCAGGAACATTAGGAAATGGAGCAGAGATTCAAAGTGCTGAAGATGATCTAGGAGACAATCCAGAAGATAATGATAGTACTGCAGATAATGATCCTACAAATGATCCTACTACAGATGATGCAGTAGATAATGAGAATGGAGATGAAGATGATGCTGATATCGAGCAAATCGAAGTAGAAGTATTTGATCTTGCATCAAACATCACATTAGCACCAGGAGAGGATGACAGAGTATATCCAGGAGAGACAGTATCGTTTAAGGTTACTGTATTCAACCAAGGAACAGTATCAGCAGAAAACATTGATGTTACATTGATGATACCAGCTGGTCTTACATCTGTTGACGGAATAGCTAACATGGGAACTATTACATTTGATGGTCCATTAGCACCAGGTGAAATGACTATGCAGATTTTAGAATTCACTGTTAATGCTGACGCTACTTCTGCGGAAGAGCTAATCATCAAGAGTGAGATAAGTGCTGCAACGGATGAATTTGGTAACAGCCCTGCTGATATTGATTCTACACCAGATGCAGACTTTACGAATGATGCAGGTGGAGTTGTTGATTCTGATACAGATGATACAATTAATAACGAGAATGGTGACGAAGATGACAATGATCCAGAAAATGTATTCTTGGAAATATTTGATCTTGCTTTGACTAAATCTACATCTGAGACAGGTATAGTTAAACCAGGCGATGACGTTACTTACACTATCACAGTAATAAACCAAGGTTCCGTGATTGCACAGAACATTGATGTTATAGATTACCTTCCAGAATTTTTCGCACTAAGCGGTTCTGATACGAATGGTTGGTCTACAGGAGGAGGTACTCTAAGTAACTCTATCGCTGGACCTTTAGCGCCAGGCGCTTCTACTTCTATCGAAGTGATCTTAACTGTACAAGAAGGCATCATGTCTGGAACTGCAGACAACTTTGCTGAAATAACTGCTGCTGAAGATGAATTTGGTGCAGCACCAGCAGATGTAGATTCTACACCTGACAGCAATAATGATAATGACACTGTAGTAGATAATGAGATTAACAATGCAGGTGATGATGAAGATGATCACGATATTGAAACTGTTGAAGTTTGTGATAACGTAGCACCAGTATTAGCTGGTATCCCTACAGATATTACACTAGAATGTAGTGATGAAATTCCTACTCTTCCAGTTATTGATGTTGAAATTACTGCTACTGATTTTTCTGATGATGACTTTACTATTACTGTTGAGGAAACGAGTACTCAAGGGGAAGGTGATGATTGTTCAGAATTTAACTACGAGATTACTAGAGTATGGACTGTGGTAGACGAATGTGATAATAGCAGCACTGCTACACAAGTTATTACTATAGAAGATACTACTGCTCCTACTATTACAGCTGAAGCTAGCGATGAATTAGTAGAATGTGATGGTCAAGGCAATGTTGCAGCTTATCAAGCATGGTTAGCGGCTAACGCCGGTGCGATTGCAGAAGATAACTGTAGCGAAGTAGTTTGGTCTAATGATGCTGGTGAGCTTTCTGATGAGTGTGGTATGACAGGTTCTGTATCTGTTATTTTCACAGCTATTGACGAATGTGGAAACACAAGTTCTACTTCAGCTTCTTTCACTATTGAAGATACAACAGCTCCTTCTATTGACATTACTGCTGCTGATGAAGTTGTAGAATGTGATGGTCAAGGAAATATTGCTGCTTATCAAGCTTGGTTAGCGAGTAATGGTGGAGCAACTGCTTCTGATATTTGTAGTGATAATAACATTACTTGGACTAATGATGCAGGTCAGCTTACTGATGAGTGTGGTGAAACAGGATCAATAACAGTAACCTTTACTGCTACAGATGATTGTGGAAATACGGCTATCGCTGATGCTACCTTTACTATTGAAGATACAACTGCTCCAGTTATTGATGCTGATGCTAGTGATCTTACTGTAGAATGTGATGGCGCTGGAAACACTGCTGAATTACAAGCATGGATAGCTTCGAACGGAGGTGCTGATGCATCTGATATTTGTGGAGGTGTTACATGGTCTAATGATGCTGGTAATCTAAGTGACGAATGTGGAACTACTGGATTTGTAACTGTTAACTTTACAGCTACAGATGATTGCGGAAATACTGCACTTACTTCTGCTACCTTTACTATAGAAGATACAACTGCTCCAGTTATCGGAACATCTGCTTCTAATGAAACGGTTCAGTGTGATGGTCTTGATAATACAGCTGCACTTCAGGCTTGGTTAGCTGCTAATGGCGGCGCTGATGCTTCTGAGACTTGTGGCGAAATTACATGGTCAAATGACTATAACCAATTGAGTGAAGAGTGCGGATCCACAGGGTTTGCAACAGTTACTTTTACAGCTACTGATGATTGTGGTAACACAGCAAATACTTCTGCTACATTTACTATCATTGATGAAACAGCTCCTGTTATAGATACAGAAGCAACTGACTCTACTGTAGAATGTGATGGTCAAGGAAATACTGCTGCTTACCAAGCATGGTTAGCTTCAAATGCAGGTGCTGTTGCATCTGATGTTTGTGGTGAAGTTACTTGGTCAAATGACGCAGGTCAGTTAAGTGATGAGTGTGGAGCTACTGGATTTGTTTCAGTTACTTTCACAGCGACGGATGATTGTGGAAATACTGCATCTACTAATGCTACTTTCACCATAGAAGATACAACTGCTCCAGTAATTACTTCTGAAGCTGCTGATCAAACTATAGAATGTGATGGTCAAGGAAATGCTGCTGCGCTTCAAGCTTGGATCGCTGCTAACGCAGGTGCTCAAGCAGAAGATTCTTGTGGCGGAGTTACTTGGTCTAATGATGCTGGTCAACTTAGTGATGAGTGTGGTGCTACTGGTTTCGTAACTGTTACCTTTGTAGCTACTGATGACTGTGGAAACACAGCAACTACTTCCGCTACATTTACTATTGAAGATACAACTGCTCCAGTAATTACTACAGATGCAACTGATGATAATGTAGAATGTGATGGTCAAGGTAATGTTGCTGCTCTTCAAGCGTGGATCGCTGCTAACGCAGGTGCTCAAGCAGAAGATGCATGTGGAAATGTTTCTTGGTCTAACGATGCTGGTCAGCTTAGCGATGAGTGTGGTTCTACTGGATTTGTAACTGTAAACTTTGTAGCTACTGATGACTGTGGAAATACAGCAACTACTTCCGCTACATTTACTATAGTAGATACAACTGCTCCTGACGTAACCGTCGAAGCTGATGATCTTACTGTGGAATGTGATGGTCAAGGTAATGTTGCTGCTCTTCAAGCTTGGCTTGCTTCTAATGGAGGCGCTAATGCTGTAGATGGATGTAGTGATGTTTCTTGGACAAATAATTTCAATACGACTAATGATGCTTGTGGATTATCTGGTGCTGCTACTGTTACATTTACTGCAACAGACGCATGTGGTAACACTTCTACGACTACTGCTTCATTCGTAATAGAAGACACTGTCGCCCCTATCATCTCAGGTATTCCTGCTGATCTTGATGTAGAGTGTGATGACGTACCACCAGTATCGCTTCCAGAAGCTACTGACGCTTGTGATGAAGAGGTTACTATTCAAATGAATGAAACTTCTGAAGCTGGACCGTGTCCTAATAGTTATATTATAACTAGAACATTTACAGCTACAGACGATTGTGGAAATTCTTCAATCGCTGTTCAAACCATAAACGTTGGTGATACAGGAGCGCCTACATTAAGTGGTGTACCTTCTGACATCGTTGTTGAATGTGATGAAATCCCTAACTTCCCTGCTCAAGGCGAGGTTACTGCTACTGATAATTGTGACCCTAATGTCAACATCGAAACAGAAGAAGTTATCGAAGCTGGCCAGTGTCAAGAAAATTATACAATTGTAAGAAAGTGGATAGCTACAGACAACTGTGGTAACTCTACAGTAGAAGAACAAAGAATCGAAGTTGGTGATAACACTGCTCCAGTTCTTGCAGGTGTTCCTGCTAATATTAGTGTAGAATGTGATGAGGTACCTAATACAGCTGGTCCTGGTAATGTTTCTGCTACTGATAATTGTGATTCAGATGTTGAAATTTCTTACGAAGAAATAAGAGAGGATAATGGTGCTTGCGAAGATGCATACACTATTGTTAGGACTTGGATCGCTACTGATAATTGTGGTAATGCAACTTCAGCAGAACAAAGAATTGAGGTAGGTGATAACACTGCTCCAGTACTAGTTGGTGTTCCTTCTGATATTGAAGTAGAATGTGATGAAGTTCCATCTGCTACTAATGGTAATGTGATCGCTTCTGATAACTGTGATGCGGATGTTGACATTACATTCGAAGAAGTTAGAGAAGATAACGGTGCTTGTGAAGATGCTTATACAATTATTAGAACTTGGATCGCTACTGACAATTGTGGAAATGCTACTTCAGATGTTCAAAGGATAACTGTTGGTGACAATACAGCTCCTGTAATAGTAGGAATTCCTACTAGCTTGACAATTGAATGTGATGAAGTAGATTCAGCAACTGCTGGAAATATCCAAGCTACTGATAATTGTGATCCAGATGTAGAGATCACTTTTGAAGAAGTTAGAGAAGACAGCGGTGAGTGCCAAGATGCATATACTATTATTAGAACTTGGATTGCTACGGATAACTGCGGTAATGCATCTAGCGGAGAGCAAAGAATTCAAGTAGGTGATAATACTGACCCAATACTTACTGGTGTACCTGCGGATATTACTGTAGAGTGCGATGCCATTCCTGCAACTGAAGCAAATGTTCAGGCTACAGATAATTGCGATGCAAATGTAGAGGTGTCATTTTCTGAAGTTACTGATGCTGGAAGTTGCGATAATTCTTATGTAATTATTAAGACATGGACAGCTACTGATAACTGTGGTAATGCTACTACTCAGCAGCAAACAATTTCCGTTGGAGATAATACTCCTCCAGTAATTGTTGGTGTTCCTGCAGATATGAATGTAGAATGTGGTGAAGTACCAAATTCAAATGGTGCTAACGATGTTTCTGTTACGGATAATTGTGACGCTAATCCACTTGTCGAATTTAGTGAGGTTACGGAACAAAACGGTGCATGTGCTGATGCTTTTGTTCTTGTTAGAACATGGATCGCTACTGATGCTTGCGGTAATGCTACTACATCAGAACAAAGAATAACAGTTGGAGACAACACTGCACCTGTTTTAGTTGGTATTCCTAACGATGTTACTGTGGAGTGTGACGAGATTGCAGCTCCTGATAATGGAGGCGTGACGGCAATGGATAATTGTGATGCAAACGTTACAATTGAGTTCGCTGAATCTCAAGAGCCTAGTAACTGTGCAAACAACTATACATTAGTGAGAACATGGATTGCTACAGACAATTGTGGTAATACTGCCATTGGAACGCAAAGAATTTCTGTAGGGGATAATACACCTCCAGTTATATCTGGTGTCGATTCTGATCTTACTATAGAGTGTGGTGCTACACCACCAGCAGCTAGCAACCCATCAGTTTCTGATAATTGTGACGCTAACGTTCAACTTGAATTTAATGAAGTTACTGGAAACGTAACAGATTGTACTAGTTCTTATACAATTACTAGAACATGGACTGCTACTGATGATTGTAACAACGTTGCAGAAGTGCAGCAAGTGATTACGGTTACTGGTGACAACACTAACCCTACTCTTGTAGGTGTACCTAGTGATGTTGCTTTTGAATGTCAAGATGGAAATATTGATAATGTAGCGGATGTATCTGCTACTGATAACTGTGATCCAAACGTAGATATCTCTTTTGAAGAGATAGTTACACCTGGCGCTTGTGCTGGTTCGTATTCTATTATCAGAACTTGGATAGCTACTGATGATTGTGGTAATACAGCTATTGGTACTCAGACTATCACAGTAAGTGATGCTGTTGCACCGATCCTTGTTGGTGTTCCTACTGACTTAGTACTTGATTGTGGTGATGCATTACCTCAGCCTGCTGTGGTTTCTGCTACTGATAATTGTGATGCTAATGTTGAAGTTTCATATGACGAAGTTATCAACGGAACTGTTGATTGCCAAAATTCTTACACCGTTGTAAGAACTTGGATAGCTTCAGACGCATGTGGTAATGAGAGCATGGGTACACAAACAATTACTATTACTGGCGACAATACTGATCCTATATTAGTTGGTATACCAACTGATGTAACACTTGGATGTGGTTCTATTCAAGATATTCCACAAGGTACAGTAACAGCTACTGATAACTGCGATGCGAATGTCGATATAGAATTTACAGAAGTTAACGAAGCTGGATCTTGTCCTCAAGAGTATACAATTACGAGAACATGGATTGCTATCGATGATTGTGGTAACTCTGCCATTGGTATTCAGACAATCTCTATAGGAGATGCTGCTGCACCATTACTTTTAGGTGTTCCTAGTGATATAAGTATAGAATGTGGACAACCTTTCCCAGCTGTGCCAACTGTTACTGCACTTGATGATTGTTCATCTAACGTGGAAGTTTCTTTTGCTGAGTCTGCTGCTCCAAATAATACTGACTGTACTACTTCTTACCCAATCGTAAGAACATGGACTGCAACTGATGAATGTGGTAATGTTTCTACTGAAACGCAGAACATTACTGTAGGTGGTGATAACAGTATTCCTACTCTTGTTGGAGTTCCTGCTGATATAGATATAAGCTGTGATGAAGCAGCTAATATTACGAATCCTAATGTAACTGCTACTGATGATTGTGATACAGAAGTATCTATTTCATTGAATGAAGTCGTAGTTGCAGGAAACTGCCCAGGTGCTTACAATATTGTGAGAACATGGACTGCTACTGATGACTGTGGTAATTCTGCTGTAGCAACTCAAACTGTAAGTGTAGGTGATGCTGCGGCTCCTGTAATTGCTGGTGTTCCAGGTGACATCAACCTTGAATGTGGTCAAAGTCCTGATGACAACATGCCTAATGTAACTGCTACTGATAATTGTGATACTGATGTTGCTATCTCATTCAATGAGGTAAGAACTGAAGGTACTTGCAATAATACTTATACGCTTGTAAGAACATGGACTGCTACTGATAATTGTGGAAATGAATCAACGCAAACACAAACAGTTTCTGTTGGTGATAACGAAGGCCCTATATTCTCAGGCAGACCTGATGACTTACTTATCTCTTGCGAGGAAGTTGTTGATATCAGAACGTTAACTGCTGAGGATGCATGTGGTGAAGCTACGGTTACCTTTGATGATGTAGTTGTTGATGGCAACTGTGCTTATAACTCTACTATTACTAGAACTTATACAGCTACCGATGAGTGTGGAAACGCTACTACCATTACGCAAAACATCACAGTATCTGATAATGAAGCTCCTACTTGTATAGGTGTACCATCTGATATTACTGTTGATGCTACTGCTGGACAATCTGTTCCAAATGTAGCTAATGTTTTAGCAAATGATAACTGTGATCCTAATCCAACTGTTGAGTTCAATACTTCTCAGACTGGAGGTTGTAATTACGTTATCACTCGTTCTTGGACAGTATCTGATGCTTGCGGTAATGTAAGCACTTGTACTCAAAGTATTACAGTTATTGATGAATTAGATGCTTGGTTAGAGTACACTAGAGATGAAAACTGTGATGATGAAAATGGTTCTGCTGTCTTTGCACCTTCTAATTATGATTACCAGTGGAGTGATGGAGGTTCTGGTGCTGTAAGAGAAGATCTTGCTGATGGAACTTACACTGTTACTGCTACTGATGATACTGGATGTTCTATTGTGATCACTGTTGTTATCGGAGAAATTGGTAACTGTGGTGAGTGTGTAGAACCTGCTGTTAATATCGTAAATCTTGAAGATGCTACTTGTGGAAATGCAAATGGTTCTATTACTTTAGATATACCGAATGCTGCTGACTTTACATATACTTGGATTCCAAATATTGGTCAAGGAGATGCTAATGTTAGAACAGGTTTACCTGGTGGTTCATATGAAGTTGTGATCTCTGATCTCAACTTTGTTAACTGCTTCACTAAGGTGAACTTTGTAATCGGAAACTCTGACGGTCCTGATGTTACGGACATACAAGTGATACCTGCTACATGTGGAGAATCAAACGGTTCTGTTACATTGGCACCTGCTGATTTAATGTACATGTGGACAACTGATAATTTCCAAGGAAATACTAGAAGCGATCTTGCTCCTGGCCTATACGAAATTGCAGTTATGGATCTTAATAATCCTTCTTGTCCTTCTGTTATAATGGTAGAAGTTACAGGTACTAGTGACCTTGATGCATCTGCTAATATACTTGCTCAGCCAACTTGTGGTGATAATAATGGTTCAGTTCAAATTGCTGTGCAGAATGGAAATGCTGGACTTACTTACTCTTGGAATGACGGTACTACTGGTGACCGTAGAGACAATCTTTCTGCTGGTACTTATACAGTAGTTATTTCTGACTCTAATGGATGTGAAGAAACATTAATGTTCATCTTGATGAATGATGTTGCTGGAGCAACTATTACTGGAGCAGACGACATCGAAGTTTGTTTTAACGGTGAAGCTACAGTTGACTTCAATGTTTCTACGGATGTTGGTTTCGTTGGGCAACCGATAGTTACCATAGTTGATCAGAACGGTGTTAACGCTGTTAACGGCAATCTTACTGCAGGTAATTACTGTATAATGATTGCTGATGCAAATGGTTGTATAGCTGGTCAATCTTGTTTCCAAGTTACAGAGTTACCATTACTAACTGCTACGGCCACTGCTCAGTCAGTTACTTGTAATACAGATGGTGCTATTGACTTAACTATTCAAGGTGGAGTTGCTCCATATAGTATAGCATGGTCAAATGGCGATACCAGCGAAGATCTTGCTGGTCTTGTAGCAGCACAGTACACAGTTACCATTACCGATGCTAATGGATGTATCGCGAATGTAACCATTGCTGTTCTTGATGATTGTGATGATACAGGTAGTAACTGTACGCTAGAAGCTTCAGTTAATATAGATGCTCAACCTACATGCGATAACGCAGACGGTGCAGCTACTATTACTATACTTTCTGGTTCTGCTTCTACAGTTGCATGGCCTGATGGATCTAGCGATTTAATTAGAACAGACTTAGCTGAGGGTGACTACGCTGTCACTATTACAGATGCTTCTGTCGCGAACTGTGTGGAAGTGGTTTCTGTTAGCTTGTCTGATGACGATGACTGTAACGGTACAGGTGCAGGATGTGATCTTGCTGCTAGTATAACTATAGATGCGCAACCTACTTGCGAAAATGCTGATGGTGCGGTTTCAATTACTATCACTGCAGGTACTGCTTCTTCAGTTGCTTGGTCTGATGGATCTAGCGATCTAGTAAGAACAGGATTAGCAGAAGGAACATATTCAGTAACACTTACTGATGCTACTATTGCTAATTGTACAGAAGTATTAACTATCACACTTTCTGACGACAACGATTGCAACGGTGAAGGTTGCGGAGGTTCTTATACTGAAATGACTTCTGATTGCGAAGGCAATAGCGGATATATTTGTTTAGATATTCCTAAGTCTATGTACAATCAATATGGCGTTGCTATCAATGGTGTTGTAACTCAAGAATCTTCAGTCTTAGCATGTAACTTTACTAAGATTGTTAGATATGATTACTCAGTATTACTTGATGGAGGTTTCAAAGGTCCTTACGAGATTAAGAGTTGGGTAGTGAATGGTACTATTTACTCAGGTACTTTTGATGATATATTAGAGATACTGGATTGGATGAATACTGTCGACCCTACTGGAAACTGGACAATTGATAGAGTTGGAGAAAGATTGCTTGGTGGTAATCCTGACAATAGCTACGGTGACTTTTTCATTGACCAGCTCAATGCACTCAACTCGCAAGTAACACTTGGTGTTAATACTGGTAGCTTAGCTATGGGTAGCGCTATAGGACCATTTGATGATGGTGTCTATACGATCACAGTTATTGAGCCAGGTGCTACATGTCCTGATACTATTCAGTTAACAGTAACCTGTGTTACTGATACGACGACCAATACAGTTATTACAAATGCAATAGTTGTTAATACTACTGTAGAAACAGCGATTGATGTCTGTACTGATATTTCTGCGCTTAGTAACGTGGCTTCAGTAACACTTTGTGGTGGTCCTCAAGGAGGTTCATTTACCGAGTTGGCTGATGGCTGCTTTACTTACACACCAGGTGCTGGATTGCAAGCAGGAAACTCTGATCAGTTATGTGTTACAGTTTGTGACGATAACGGTGATTGCGTTGAGACGACTGTTACGATCAATATTTTAGATGAGAATACAGTAACAGATGCTATCACAGTGAATACACCTGTAGGAACTGCAATTGATGTTTGTACTGATATTTCTTCACTAGGTAATATTGCTTCTATCTCACTTTGCGCTCAAGCTCAGGGAGGAACATTTACAGAACTTGCTGATGGATGCTTCACATATACTCCAGGCGCTGGACTAGTTGCTGGTGATTCTGATCAACTGTGTGTTACAGTATGTGATGATAATGGTGACTGTATTTTGACTACTGTTACGATCAATATCCTTGAAGCGAATCAAATGCCTTGTATAAATGCATTAGATATTCTAGGAGATGATCTTACGATCACTGCTGATGATTGTGATATGGGAGCTGCGCTTTGTACATCTATCGATGTTGCAGACTATAGCGACTATGACTTCTTTATCAATGGTGTTGAAGTTACCACGATGAGTACTTGTAATATTGACACTATATTTAATTACGCTTACTTCCAAATTTCGAATGATGGATTTATGGGTACGTATAGTGTGGACTCTTGGGAGGTAGATGGTCAGACATTTACTGGTACATTTACTACGCCTGCTGAGTTGACCGCGTTCCTTAATGCCAACGACGCATCTGGAAACTGGGTACTTAATGAAGCTGAACTTTCTATCAATGGTGGTGACCTAGCTAAGACTTATGGAATGATTGATATTTCTAATGCTACTAGCCTTATGGGGTATGAGTTAATTTTGGATACGGAGATTGTACCAAACTCTATCGCTTTCAATTTACCTGTAGGTACTCATACTATTATTGCTTCTGATGTAAACTTCGGATGTGCTGATACATTGAATGTGGTTGTTGATTGTATACTTGATCCATTGACAAATCCTTCTTGGATGGATACAATTAGTATTTCATTAGAGCTAGGAACGGATACATTGTACTGCTACCCACTTGCAGATATTGCCACTGTTGAGTACACTTGTGCTGCTGACAATGCAGGATCTAGTTCATTCGCTGTAGTTGATAATTGTATATTGATCACGGGTGATTTATTGGGAACTGATATTGGATGTTTCACTATCTGCGATGTGAATGGAGAATGCGGTCAGCTGATCATCAATACTAGTGTATTGACTTCTGGACAGATGGCTCCACCGGTTGCTTTAGATGATGATACAATGACAGTTGTAAATGTTACTATCGGTACAGTAAATGTATTGATCAATGATTTGAATATCAATGAATCAGTTCAAGTTTCTTTGGTAAGTCAACCAACGCTCGGTACAGTTACCTTGAATGCGGATAACACATTTACTTACACACCTAATCCGAATACTTGCGGTGAAAGTGATGAATTCCAATACATGATTACTACCGCTATGGGTTCTGATATAGCTACTGTATTTATTGACATACTCTGTGAAGATCTTACTGTGATGAATGGTTTCTCTCCTAACGGCGATGATGTGAACGAAACGTTTACAGTTCTTGGTCTTGAAAGATATCCAAACAATGAAGTAATTATCTTCAACAGATGGGGTAACCAAGTTTATTTTAAGCAAGGTTATACTAATGCTGATGGATGGGAAGGTACTTGGGAAGGTCAAGCTCTTCCTGACGGGACTTATTTCTACATTATTAATACTGGAGAAGGCGAAGCTGTTAGTGGTTACGTTCAGATCCAGAGATAAGATATAGAACATATCGAAAATTACAGAAGAGGTTGTCCAGTTGGGCAGCCTCTTTTTTTATGTCCATACTAGTTTTTTTTGGGTGTGCCCCGTGAACATCCGCTTGAAGGTAAGCGTATGTTCACGGGTCAGGCTAACCATGAGTCCGCGTTCGCTCCCGTCCTAGGCTTGCACTACGAGCCCACCCGAGGACTGCTCCCAAGAGGGTCGCATCATTCATATCCTTCACACTTGCATATTTTAGCATAATGTATTTTGGTAAGAATATCTACTAGTCTCTTGGTTTGTATATAATGCGCTTTACATATATCAGAATATAGTTGGCTTAGCGATGTGCAATGGTGAGGCATTTTTGCCGAAGACCGAGGCAGCTTTTTTTTCAAGCTACTGAGGGCCGAGCGAAGAGCGAGCCATGAAACGTCTACCGTTTATACATAAGTGTTATGGAGTTCTGATAGACCATCCAAGAAATAAGTTAGAGAATCTCTCTAAACCTT
>ENA-ORXM01001478-ORXM01001478.1-marine-metagenome-genome-assembly--contig:-NODE-1478-length-32793-cov-5.425510_pt1 | contig 32793 bp, 31 predicted proteins | sample MGYA00237867_ERZ511480 | MGnify/ENA primary metagenome ERZ511480 (study PRJEB26309, sample SAMN06266103) | marine metagenome | isolation source: Algal blade | place: United Kingdom:Sidmouth, United... | reverse complement strand
ACATTTATACAGCGGCCAGTACTGTCTACGGTAATCTCGATTATCATTGTCATTCTGGGATTTTTAGGGCTGACCGAGTTACCGGTAACACAATATCCTGATATTGCACCGCCGACCGTACAAGTAAACGCGACTTACCCGGGAGCAAATGCCGAAACAATTCTGGAGAGTGTAGTCGTACCTATTGAAGAGCAAATCAATGGTGTGGAAGGTATGACCTATATCACTTCTACGGCGAGTAACAACGGTACTGCGACCATACAGGTCTTTTTTGAGCAGGGATATGACCCCGATATTGCCGCCGTAAACGTTCAGAATCGAGTAGCTCGGGCCAATGCACTATTACCTTCAGAAGTTGTACGCGCGGGGGTAATTACCCAAAAACAGCAGAATTCAGCCTTGTTGTACGCCGCCGTATTGTCAACAACTGAAGATTATGACGATACCTATATTCAAAACTATCTGAATATTAACGTGGTTCCCGAACTTCTGAGAATAAAAGGGGTCGGAGCTATAACAATTTTTGGAGGAAAGGACTACTCAATGCGTATTTGGCTAGATCCCGATAAAATGGCCAACTACGGACTTTCGGCCGCAGAGGCGATTGCGGCTATCAACGAACAAAGTTTAGAGGCTGCTGCAGGCTCTTTGGGCCAGAATGCCGGCGAGCCCTTTGAATATGTGATAAAGTATAAGGGACGTTATAAAACCGCAGAAGAATACGAAAATATCGTAGTCAAAGCCCTCGGAAATGGGCGATTTCTTCGCCTGAAAGATGTTGCCGAGGTGGAACTTGATGCTTTTTCCTATTCCGCCCTATCAAAGTCGAAAGGGTATCCAGGAATGAATTTTGGCGTTTTTCAAACCCCCGGATCGAATGCGCAGGAGATTATTGAACAGATGTACGTCAAGTTCGAGGAACTCGAAAAAGACTTTCCGGAAGGTATTGAATATCTGATCAATTACGATACCAATAAATTTCTGACCGCCTCTATTGATAAGGTAAAAGAGACCTTGATCGAAGCCTTCCTTCTGGTTTTTCTGGTCGTATTCCTGTTTCTTCAGGATTTAAAATCAACTTTGATCCCTGCCATTGCCGTTCCGGTTTCTATTATTGGCACCTTTTTCTTTCTGAATGTATTGGGCTATTCTATCAACCTGTTGACACTTTTTGCTTTAATACTTGCTATCGGTATTGTAGTAGATGATGCCATCGTCGTAGTCGAAGCGGTATATGCGAAGCTTGAGGAAGGTGAAAAAAATCCGAGAAAAGCCTCCATCGACGCGATGGGTGAAATTAGCGGGGCCATTATCTCCATAACACTGGTCATGGCTGCAGTTTTTATCCCCATAACCTTTATAAAGGGGCCGGCCGGGGTATTCTATGAACAGTTCGGGGTTACCTTGATCGTTGCCATATTGATTTCTGCTTTGAACGCTTTGACTTTGAGTCCGGCTTTATGTGCCATTTTTCTAAAACCGCCAAAGGACGAAAAAAAGAAGAAGAACCTATTGCAACGTTTTTATGTCGCCTTCAATACGGCCTTCGAGGCTACAAAAAATCGGTATGCAAATTCCCTTAGCTTTTTATTCAGGCACAGATGGGTCACCTTTTTGTTTTTAGGTCTTGCGATAGGGGGTATTTTTTTAGCGGATAGCAGCATTCCTACAGGATTTGTGCCTGCGGAAGATAGGGGCGTTATTTTTCTGAACATTGAATTGCCCCCGGGCGCATCGCTCGACCGAACCTTCAAGGTCACCGAAGACCTGTACGAAGAAATGAAGGATATCGAAGGTATACGTACCGCCTCTTTGGTGGGTGGGCGTAATTTCTTCTCCGGCTCGGGAAGCTCCTACGGTCTTGGGTTTATCATTCTTGAACCTTGGGAATCTCGGAATACCGAGGCCACTTCAATCGACGGAATCATCGCCAAACTGAATCAAAAGGCGACGGCGGTCAGTGATGCAAAAATATTGTTTTTCACCCCCCCCAGCGTTCCCGGTTTCGGTAGTGCCGACGGATTCGAAATGCGTATTCTCGACCGTGCATCGGGAGAACTGGCCAAGTTGGACGAGACCGCATCGGACTTCGTCGGTACGTTGAGCCAGCAGCCCGAAGTCGCTTTCGCCTCCAATTCGTTCAGTACTTCCTTTCCGCAACTGCAGCTAAATATCGATGTACCAAAAGCCATGGAGGCCGGTATTACGGTAAGCAACATCCTCAGTACATTACAGGGCTATGTAGGTGGGTTTTTCGCGACGGATTTCAGTAGGTTCGGTAAGCAATATCGCGTATTCGTACAGGCGCTGCCCGAAGATCGTAGCGACCTTTCTGACCTCAACAGTATTTTCGTAAAAAGCGATACCGGGCAAATGGCGCCCATCTCTCAATTCGTTACCTTGGAAAGGGTTTATGGACCGCAAACGATTAATCGGTTCAACCTTTTCAATTCGGTAACCGTTAACGGAACGGTGGCACCGGGCTACAGTTCGGGTGACGCCATTGCGGTCGTCAATCAACTTGCCGAGGAACAGTTGCCAGAAAATTTCGAAATAGCTTATTCCGGTATCACACGTGAAGAGATTGCAGCAGGCGGACAAGCGGGTATTATTTTTATACTCAGCATCATTTTCGTTTATTTTTTATTGTCGGCACAGTTCGAAAGCTATCTTTTGCCACTATCGGTCATAATTTCATTACCGATCGGGGTGGCCGGGGCCTACTTTACGACCTGGATCTCGGGTCTGGAGAACAACATCTATTTTCAGATCGCCTTGATTATGCTTATCGGACTACTGGCCAAAAATGCAATCCTTATTGTAGAATTCGCCATGCAACGCCGTAAACAGGGCATGACCATTACCGAGGCTGCCCTCGAAGGAGCCAAAGTTCGGTTACGACCGATTTTAATGACTTCGTTCGCGTTTATTTTAGGCTTACTACCCTTGGTATTGGCAAACGGTGTAGGGGCGTTGGGCAATCGTTCCATCGGTACCGGTGCTGCAGGCGGACTTCTCTTCGGTACCGTATTGGGTGTTTTTGTAATTCCCGTACTTTTCGTGATTTTTCAGTGGCTCCAAGAAAAGATAACAGGTACTCCGGAAACCGTAACCGAAAATAACAGCAACGTAGAATAAGTATGTACAGGAAACTACTAAAACGCTTTAGGGTAGTGATTGCGATTGCATTATTGGCAAGTGTACAGTCTTGTTTCGTGGCAAAGAATTATGAACGCCCCGATTTGAAAGAAGTAGAAGACTTGTACCGTAACGATGCAGTCGTGGCGGATACGGCTTCCATCGCATCCGTTTCTTGGGAAGAACTGTTTACCGATAAGTATTTAAAGGAATATATTAATGAAGGCCTAGAGAACAACCTTGACATCCGCATAGCGATTCAACAGGTTCTGTCTTTAGAAGCATATATGAAAGCGGGAAAGGCGGGCTTCTATCCATCGCTAAGTGCAAGAGCTACCCAAACCCATCAAGAACTCGCACCAAACAGCCAGTTCGGCTCATTTTTTGACGGAGCCATCGATCAATATGAATTCTCAAGCACTTTATCTTGGGAAGCCGACATCTGGGGAAAAATACGAAGTAATCGCAGGGCTTCACGCGCTTCATACTTGCAAAGCGTTGCTGCGCACCAAGCGGTCAAGACCCGATTGATTTCAGAAATTTCAATTTCCTATTATCAGCTTTTGGCCTTGGACCAGCAACAGGATATTACGAAAAAAACCATCGAAAACCGAGAGCGAAGCCTAGAAACTATACAGGCTTTGAAAGAAGCTGGTACCGTAACTCAAGTCGCCGTAGACCAAACTGCCGCGCAACTTTATAATGCCCAAGCATTACTGGTCGATATCGAAAAAACAATTTTTAGAACTGAAAACGCCCTTGGTATTCTCTTGGGGAAACCCGGCCAAGGTTTTGAACGTGGTATGCTGAAAGAACAGACCGTTGATACCGATCTCAACGTTGGCATTCCTATGCTACTATTGCGAAATCGGCCTGATGTAATTGCCGCTGAATACAATTTTGTAAATACCTTTGAACTTGTCAACGTGGCCCGAAGTAATTTTTATCCCTCCTTCACCCTCTCCGCCACCGGCGGGTTTCAAAGCCTTGAACTAGAGACTTGGTTAAGTTCAGGTTCTTTATTTGCTACAATAATTGGCGGCCTTGCACAGCCTATATTCAATAGAAGACAGTTAAAGACCCAGTTCGAAGTGGCAGAGGCCCAACAGGAGCAAAGTTTACTGAATTTTAAAAAGACTTTACTCATCGCCGGACAAGAAGTTTCAAATGCCCTTTTCGAATTTAATGCCGAAACCGAAAAATACACCTTTCGTAAAAAAGAAGTGGAAGCGTTGCGCTTGGCGGAGACCAATTCAGAGGTTTTGTTGAATAACGGTTTCGGCACTTATTTAGATTTGCTTACCGCTCGACAAGCAGCGCTGAACGCCGAATTGAACGTTATCGATAACAAATTACAGCAACTTCAAGCGGTAGTTTCGTTATATCGTGCGCTCGGGGGAGGTTGGCAGTAGTTTCTTATCGCAATGGAAATCCTTTTACCGTTGATGAAGTTCGTTGTCTTTTTCAAGGTTATTAAAAATAGCCAAGCAACCATTTAGGAAAGTTCCATCTTATAACTGAACTCATATATCTTTCGTTTTTTCTAGCTTAAAAAGTTGTGCAAAAAATACTTTTTTTAAAATTTGTTATGTTATTGCTATTCGCGGCCTGCAACCCTTCCGATAAAACTGATTGTGATTTAGTAGATTGCGCTTTTCAAACATTTTCCATTGCGTTTGTTGATGACGAAGGAACCAATTTAATTGCAAACGACACTTTTTCCGAAACTGATATTTCAGTATCTAAAAATGGCAATCAATTAAGTTTTAACGTATCCCAAGAAAATCAAATCTTCTTTGAAGCTGCAGGTGAGCAAGGTGAGAACACTTATATAATAAGACTATCTCAGTCTAGAACAGATGAAATGGTACTGGATTTAAACCGAAAAGGTTCAGGAAACGAATGCTGTGGTCCTTTTTTTGATGTAAGTAGTGCTGCCTATACGAACAGCACCGATGTGCTCATCGAAACAAAAAGCTTTGTTACGGAATTCACTATTGTACTTGAACAGTAAAATGATATTTTATCAATTTAGAAGATGGCTACCATTCCGAAAATGGATTTTTAATCAGCTTAGAGTTATAATATTTTACCTTACCTGTCACTTCATCCCCTAACCAATCTGGTTTTTCAAATTTCTCGTCTTCAGCAGTCAACTCTACTTCGGCAACAATAAGTCCTTTATTTGCGCCATAGAATTCATCTACTTCGAAAATATGCTTTCCCACGGGAATCTTATATCTTGTTTTTTCTAAAATGGGTTTTTCGCATAGTACTAGAAGTGCTTCGGCATCTTCGATATCGATTTTCTTTTCCCATTCAAAGCGGGTAGTTCCGACTTCATTCGATTTGCCCTTGATGGTCAAATACCCTAAATTATCTTTGACACGCACCCGAACGGTACGCTCGGCATGTGTATTTAAAAAACCTTGTATAATTCTTTCCTCAGAGGTGGCCGCCATCTTATATGCTTCGGAACGGATCAAGAATTTACGTTCGATTTCTAGCATTTTAAGAAAGTTTAGCCGCTAATTTTTTAATTTCATCCGATTCGATCCGTGTTTCTGGATAGGGGTTGTTTGCCAGCAAAAGCATAGCTTTTGCAATCATCTCCGGTTGTATGGTTCTGTATTTTTCCAACGGGCCGACCAAGGCGAAGTTGACCACCTTCATCAATTGCTTAAAAATCTGTTCCCCGATTCGTTTCTCATTTCGTTGCCCTCCTATTAATGAAGGTTGGAGAAAATGCGTTTTATCCAATCCAACTTGAAGCACGGCCTCTTCCATTTCCCCTTTTATGCGGTTGTAAAATACACCGCTTTCAGCACTTGCCCCCAATGCAGAAACCACGATTAAGGTTTCGATACCGTTCTGTTTGCATAGTTCGGCGGCATTTACCGGAATGCCGTAATCGATGTTTTTGTACGTTTCTTTGTTGGGTGTCTTGGACTTGGTAGTACCGATGCAACAAAAAACTTCATCGCCATGGAAGTCTTTGACAAAGCTTTCTAAGTCGAGCATGTCGCCTAAATATTCCTGAATTTTAGAATCTTTAAATCCGACACTGGAGCGGGAAAAGAGTTTTATGGTCTGGTAGGCATCATCTTTCAATAGAAGTTCTAGCAGTTTTCCGCCGGTAAGTCCTGTTGCACCCAAAAGTATTGCTGTTTTCATGTCCCTTTCCCAACTTCTTCGAAGGGAGGAAGTTGTTTTGATATGTTATCGGTTTTGTACATAAATTTACGATATGGAAATGGATTTGCCGTTACGAAAAATCATCCATGTCGATATGGACGCTTTCTACGCCTCGGTAGAGCAATTGGACAACCCTGAACTTCGCGGAAAACCCATTGCCGTAGGCGGAAGTTCAAAAAGGGGCGTTGTGGCGGCCGCAAGTTATGAAGCACGCAAATTCGGAGTGCGCAGTGCGATGAGCAGCGTTCTCGCACAACGTAATTGTCCCGATTTGATATTCGTTAAGGCCCGGTTCGATAGATATAAAGAAATATCAAAACAAATCCGGAATATCTTTCACGATTATACCGATTTGGTAGAGCCGCTTTCTTTGGATGAAGCTTATCTAGACGTCACAGTCAATAAAAAAGGAAATCCTTCGGCGACCCTAATAGCGAAAGAAATAAGGCAACGCATCCTTGAGGAAACTGGCTTGAATGCATCAGCAGGAATTTCCATCAATAAGTTCATCGCAAAGGTCGCAAGCGATATCAACAAGCCTAACGGGCAGAAAACGGTCAACCCCGAAGAGGTGATTGAATTTTTGGAGAATCTTGAAATCCGGAAGTTTTATGGGGTGGGCAAGGTCACCGCCGAAAAAATGTACAAATTGGGCATTTTCACGGGAAAGGACTTAAAAGCAAAACCGTTGGAATTTTTAAAAGAGCGGTTCGGAAAAAGTGGTAGCTATTATTACCATGTCGTTCGTGGAATTCACAACAGTGCCGTAAAACCGCACCGCACTCCTAAATCGGTAGGCGCAGAACGTACGTTCAGTGAAAACCTCAGCAGCGAAATCTTTATGTTGGAGCGCTTGGAACATATCGCCGAAGAGCTCGAACGACGCCTTAAAAAATCGAATATTGCCGGAAAGACCATAACGCTTAAAATAAAATACAGCGATTTCACCCTGAACACCCGCAGCAAAACGCTTTCTTATTTCATTTCCAATAAAAGTCTCATTTTGGAAACCGCCAAAGAGTTACTCTATCAAGAAGAACTTCAAAATTCGGTACGCCTCTTGGGTATATCTTTGGCCAATCTGAATACCGGAGAGAAAAAAACCGCTCCCGAAGCGGGTTCGGTCTATGTGCAATTGAAATTTGATTTTTAAAGCCGTCAGAAATTTTAGCTTTAAAGACTTTTTATCGCCGCTTACTTTACTATTTTCTGGAATAAATGGGAAAATCCGAGCAACTCGCTAAAACAATTTTTTTCAATGTCAAAAACCGTTTATAGAAAATGTCCCAATTGTAGCCACGTAAACCTGAACAGCGATTATTGTTCCGAGTGCAATACGTTAATCAACATTAAGCTGCGCAGAAAAATCGAGCAAGAAGAAAGACAGCAAAAAAAAGTAAAAGAAGCTTCTGAAAAGCCAAATGCCGTAACACAGTTCTTTGAAAAGGTATTGGTACATCCGAATCTCGTAGTGCGGATACTGGCCCGAATCTTTTATTCCGTTTGGGCGGCAGTCATTATGATAGGCACCTTTTTAGCTTTTGTATTTAGCTATGTCGCGGCATAATCGACTACTTTAAAAACAATTTTTATGGCAAAGCAACTGCGCTATACTTTTCTTTATCGGAGCATTTTGGGTATCAGAAAATTTTATTTTCCTGTATTTCTTGTGACTGCGGTCTCGATTTTTTCCGCACAGAAAACAGGGATAGTTCTACCCGAGTATTTGAACAATCATGTAAACGACTTTTTATGTCTCCCACTAGTACTTTATATCGGTCAGTTTTGTGTGCGTATAATCAGGAGCGATAGCACCTTGCAATTACCCATATCGCTGCTATTATGCATTACGGTATATTACGCTGTTTATTTTGAATATTATCTTCCGAACGTAAACGCACGTTATACAGGCGACCCGGTAGATGTGATGTTGTACTTTTTTGGAATGCTGTTTTTCTATATCGTGGAATATGGCTCCCAAAAGAAATAAAGCTTGTTTGGAGTTCGAGGGAAGAAGTAAACTAAGAGAGTATTTATATCATTCATTTATCGAAACAACCGCATGTCAAAACTGAACTTTTCGGTACTAACAATTTTCAGCTTGGTGATTTTCGGGTGTGCGGGATTTATAATGTAATTGTAATCGCCTTCAACTACTGCCGAAGGTACTTTTAGGGCAAGATATTTTCCCGATGCAACAAAATAATCGCCTTCCGATTGCGTGAACTTGATCGGCGGATTGTTTTTCCACTGCTTACCTTTCAAAAGCTTGATATCATAATCGACCACTTCGGTATCTGGCAGTTCGATTATGGCCAGAAAATAGTTCTTGGGAATTCTGTGGAGTGCAAGATTTACCGCAACTTCCAGTTTGGCCAAAGCCCGAGAATCGGCGGTGTATACCATTCGGGTGCCTTTATTGTTCCAACGCCCCCCGAATTTTTCGGCGCCTGCACCTGAAAGGTCATCTTTATATTTTTCTTTCGAGAGTCGGTATACTCTCATGCCAAGATACCGTGTTCTATTCGGCCCAATTGATTGTGCACCATGTTGATGCCAATCGTAGTATCAAGTACTTCTTTCGGAGCGATGCCGCCCAACGGTATGTTGCTCGCCTCCATCCAGGCAATGAAATTGGCATAATCTTCGAATACCGATATGCCGTAATTCATCAAACGCTTGATTTCGATAATACGTTCTGACTGTTTGGCCGGAAAATTCTTTTCGCCCAGTTTATAGCGATCTAAAGTTCGGGTCGAGACACCAAGGTACTCGGCCCATTCTTTATCGGTAAACGGATTATGGTGAAAGAAGGTCAAGAAATCTTGATAGCTAATGCCCTCACGTACTAATTTTATCATTTCGAGCCGTAACGATTCGTCGTCCCAGTTGTCGAATTCTCCATTGGCGATTCTTGATTTTGTTTTGCTCATGGCCTGCTACAAATAGATATTTCTTCAAAGATACGAAAAATGTCTTAAAAATAATGACAAATGTCTTTATATTTTGAAAATCATACTCGTACCAATTTGATAGGATAGGTCTTACCACTGTTCCATTGGGCAACATAAAGGTTTTCATCATTATCGATACAGACATCATGTGGGTGTCGAAATATTGGAGAAGTCTGTTGAATCTTTCCTAGAACTCCGTCTTCGTAAATAGGAGCATTGGCAGCAGGGTTGGATATCACTTTATCACTATTATCGATAATACTCACAAAACCTGAATCAGAAACACCCCAAGGCGCCTCTGAATTTAATACTGCAGTATATAGAAAATCGCCTTTGATTACGGGTCTACTCACAAACGCCCCAGGAATATCGATGCTTCCCAGAAAAGCTCCATCCATCGAAAAACGTTTGAACCGGTTCGCATTTCTATCGGCGATGATAAGGCTTGGCGCATCTCTACCTGGCCGTTGGTCGATACATATACCGTGCGCGGTCCAACGTTCTGAAAATTGATTTTCCGCACTCCCAAGGCCTCCGAAAACATTCTTTAGGCTTCCAGACGGATCGTATTGAAAAACATATTGTAGGCCGTAACCATCGGTTACAAAAATATCTCCGTTCGGTGCGATAGCTGTTTCCGTAGGAAAATATTGGTTCTCTTCGAGGTATAGGCCACTTTCCGCCGGATAGCCCAGTTCCATAATCAATCTACCATCAAGTGTAGTTTTGTAGACTTTGTGACTTGCCAAATCGGTAATAAACAAAAACTCCTCGCCACCTTCGTCGCTAATGGTAAGTCCGTGACCGCCCTTATATCCATTCGTCCAGGTTTTCAATAATCTCCCGGACTTGTCGTAAAAAATAATATTGTTCTTGATATGATTGGTCAATAAAAGTATCCGTCCGCTGGCATCCTGTACCATTTCATGGCAATCGTTGACTGGAGTGTCAGCAGGATTAAGATTCCCCCAATCTTTCTGTACCCTATAGGTAAAATCTCCATGACCAATAACCTCATCACTTAATTTTCCACCTCTTTTTAGAATGGTAAAACCGGTAGCTGGTAATATCACAGCAGCTGTCGAGGCCTTCGCCGTAGTCTTCACAAAGTTTCTTCTTGAACATCTCATGACTAGGCCAATATATCTTTTACGACATGCCCGTGCACATCGGTCAAGCGATACCTTCTCCCCTGGTGTTTGAAGTTAAACCGTTCGTGGTCGATACCCAGTTGATGTAACATGGTTGCCTGAAAATCGTGAACGTGCACGGGGTTCTCAACGATATTATATCCGAAATCATCTGTTTTTCCGTAGACCGTGCCTCCTTTCATACCTCCACCGGCCATCCAAGAGCTAAAACATCGAGGATGATGGTCGCGCCCATAGTTTTCTTTAGTTAATTTCCCTTGGGAAAAGCTGGTACGGCCAAACTCCCCTCCCCAAACTACTAAGGTATCTTCTAACAAACCACGTTGCTTCAAATCCTTGACCAAAGCAGCCGACGCCTGGTCGGAAGACTTCGCCATTATTTTAATCTGTGATGGGAGGTTACCATGCTGGTCCCATCCCATATGGTACAATTGAATAAAATTCACATCACGCTCGGCCAATCTTCTTGCCATTAGGCAATTATAGGCGTAAGTGCCCGGTATTCGCGCATCGGCACCGTACATATCAAAAATATAGTCAGGTTCGTCAGATAAATCGGCAATTTCGGGCACACTTGTTTGCATGCGGTATGCCATTTCATATTGGCTGATCTTGGAATCGATTTCCGGATCGCCCCAGGCCTTTTTTTGTTCCGCTTCCAGTTCGGCAAGGTAATCCAATTCAGAACGTCTCCTCATTTGGTCGATACCATCGGGGTTGCTTAAAAAAAGTACAGGGTCCTTTCCTGATCGAAACCGTACTCCTTGATGATGTGAGGGCAAAAATCCACTATTCCAAGCCTGCATATTCAGATTCTGGGCACTATTCTTTCCTCGGGACAACATAACAATAAAAGAGGGTAAATTTTGGTTGGCACTGCCTAACCCGTAGCTCATCCAAGACCCGATACTGGGCCTGCCCACTTGCTGCGAACCGGTCTGCATGAAAATAACCGCCGGTTCATGATTGATAGCATCGGTATGCATCGAATTGATCATACATATGTCTTCCGAAATCTCGGAAGTGTAGGGCATCAAGTCGCTGAAGTATCCCCCCGTTTTGGAATGCTGTTGAAAACCGAATTTTGAACCCACCAACGGAAAGCTTGACTGCGCCGCCAACATTCCTGAAAGGCGTTGGCCGTTGCGCACCGAATCTGGAATTTCTTCTCCCCATCGCTTTATGAGTTCAGGTTTATAGTCAAAGGTCTCGAACTGGCTCGGCCCTCCACTTTGAAAAAGATAGATGACCCTCTTGGCTCTCGGCGCATGATGAAAGTTTGAGAGTACACCACCTCCACCTGAAACATTCAATACATTTCTTGGTTTGGGAGGTGCGGCCAGCAAATCAGGAAAAATGAGACTTCCCAAAGCCAAACTGCCCAAGCCACGACTGGTCGTGCGTAGAAAGTCTCTTCGTTTTTGATAGTAATTGGCCTTATTTATTTCCTTGGAATAATCCATGCTCTTAATTTTTATAATATGCTTCTGTAGAATTCATAACGGTATTCGCCACTCGTGCCAGCGCGGCCACTTGTTCCATAGGTACTTCCGAAGACGGTTTTTTCGCCCCAATACTCAAAAATTTCACAGCGGCTTTTGAATCGGTTCTAAAATAGTCGTACTCCTCGGTATACTGACGTACAAGTATTTCGTGTTCCTTCTCGGTCGGTGAACGCCCGATCAACGCTAAAAATAATCGATCTAAGGCCAATGGCAACTGCAAATCGGTTTCCAGCCATGTCTTTTCAGACAGTACCCGACAGGCCTCGATAATCTGTGGACTGTTCAGTAGCACCAAGGCTTGCAAAGGAGTATTACTTCTCAATCTTTCAACTTGACATTCGCTTCGGATCGAGGCGTCAAAGACCAACATGGCCGGTGCGGGCGCATTACGTTTCCAAAAGGTATAGAGGCTACGACGGTAAAGGCCATCTTCATAATCGATTTCATATTCAGGAAAAAAACTATGGGTTATCGTCTCTCTCCAAAGCCCCTCGGGCTGATACGGAAATGCAGACTTACCACCCACCCTCTTATCAAGCAGGCCACTTGCCGCAAGGGCATTATCGCGTACCATTTCTGCAGAACGCCGATAACGTGGGCTTCGGGCAAGTAGATAATTGTCAGGGTCAATATCAATCAAATCTTTTCGAATTTCGGAAGACTGTCTATAAGTCGCCGAAGTAACCATTTGACGTACCAATCTTTTGACGTTCCAACCATTTTCCTGAAAATCTACCGCCAACCAGTCCAAAAGCTCTGGATGGGTAGGTAAGGCCCCCTGATTGCCAAAATCGCCGTTGGTTTTTACGATACCCTTGCCGAACATTAAATACCAAATCTGGTTTACCGCGACCCGTGCGGTCAATGGATGGTCTTCGTGAATCAGCCATTGACCCAGACCATAGCGGTTACGCGGAACGTCTTCGGGCCACGGTAATATTCTCGTGGGCACATCTTTTTCAACACGTTCTCCTAGCGCATCATACGCCCCTCGTTCCAACAAATAGGTCGGCCTTTCCTTATCCAAATCACCCATGACCATAATTTCTTGCACGGTATCTATGGTCTGCACCTCTCGATCTCGAATTTTCTTTAAGTTTTCTCGTTCAGATTCCAACGTGTCATCAATATGCAAATCATAAAATTCGTGCGCAGCTTGTGATTTTGAAGCTATTGCTTCGGTAAAGGCTTTCATTCCTTGACTTTCGTTGTACAAATGGTTTGCTACCAATTGCCCTCCTTCTATATCAAGTACCCTAAGTTCGTCGATAAGACCGCCATCAAAATGCTGGTCATAATGACTTGTACCCAATACCAGCCCTTCATAAGGCATATATACAGTACCCTTGTTGTCGAGATAAGGTATTGTCGAACGGTATACGTTATCTCGTAGAATTTCGGGTGAAGTACGTTTTCCATTTTGATAAACCTTCATGCCTTCTGCTCTGCTCGAGCCATCATACGTCCATACAAAATGGTGCCATTCGTTGAGCGGTAGTTCTTCTTCCATCCGAACATCCAACGATTGAAAAGGATGGGCATGGCTCAGGCGAAAGGAAAGCCGTGTACTGTCCATCACGACATCCCAACCTCTATAGCCCTGAATACGGGCATTCCCACTGTAGAGTACCCTTGCCTCATCAAATTTTTTGGGCGTTTTGATCCAAAAACTTACCGTAAATGGTTCGGTGCGCTCAAAGCGTATTCTGCTACCGTCAGCAATCAGTTTACCCTCGTCATATTCGATAGCAAGCCCTTTCTTTCCGGGCACGAAGGCTTGACCCGTATATTTTGCATCTTTTGAACCTGCTGCCAAATCTTTACTGATACCATTTTGAGCGTTATCGAAAGTAAGATGCACCTTCGTCGACCCATCGATAAGCTTTTTAAACGCTCTGGATGTCGCCTTCGATTGCATCCAAGTCTCGGCCTTTGTATTATTTTGCTTTGCATTCTCAACAAGTGCATTTGATTTTTGGTCGATTTCCTTGAGCAGAAACTCCCTTATTTGGGCTACACTTTTATCATCGATGACGGGCATTACCGGACCAGCGTTCATAGAGAACTTATTCAGGGTTCCGTTACCGTTCTCAATAGCATTATTGGAAAAAATACCATCGCCCCGCTCGACCGTACTATTGAAAAAGCCAAAAAGTTCAAAATAGTCCTTTTGTGTAATCGGATCATATTTATGATCGTGGCACCTGGCACAAGCAACCGTCAAGCCCATAAAAGCGGTGCCGACCGTATTGGTTCTGTCGGCGACGTATTCTACCCTAAACTCCTCGGGGATGACCCCACCTTCGGAATTTTGTTTGTGCAGCCTATTAAATGCGGTGGCAAGCTTCTGCTCGTCTGTAGCGTTGGGAATCTGATCACCGCCTACTTGCCAAAGTATAAAGTCGTCGTATGGTAGGTTTTTGTTATACGCCTCGATGACCCAATCGCGATAGGGCCAAAATTCGTGATGAAAATCATCGAGATACCCTTCGCTATCTGCAAAACGTGCCACATCTAGCCAATGGGCCGCCATACGTTCTCCGTAGGCTGGAGAGGCCAAAAGTCTATCGACCAATTTTTCATAAAAATCCGGATCATTGTCGGCCATAATATCCTGCAATTCTTCTACGGAAGGGGGAAGGCCGGTAAGATCAAAATACAGCCGTCGCACCAAAATCTCTTTTCTAGATTCGGGTGATGGACTGATATTTTGTTGTTCCAGTTTTGCTACTATAAATCGATCTATTTCGTTTTTGGCCCACTTATCACCTGTTTCCGGAACTTTCTTTTTCTCGGGTTTTGTAAATGCCCAATGCGGCTTGTACTCCGCACCTTGTTCGATCCACTTGGCTATATAGGCGATTTCCTTGTTGGTTAAAGACAGGTTCGACTCAGGTGGAGGCATTACTTTTTCGGGATCATCGGATATGATTCGATGGTAAACTTCGCTACCCTTAAGACTTCCCTTGACAATAGCCTTTCCCGTGCCCGAACGCATGACCGCGTATGCCGAATCGGCCACATCTAAACGTAATCCCGCTTTTTGATTGTTCGCATCAGGGCCGTGACAGGCAAAGCATCGATCGGAAAGAATGGGCTTAATGTGATAATTAAAATCAACAACTTCAGGAAGAGTCTTTTCTGCAATTAAGATGGCCTCGGGTTTATCAGTACCACAACTGAATAGTACAAAACCGATACATATTGCTATATAGTATTTAATAGTGTTACACATATGTGGTGTTATAACGTAATTATTAAGTAATCTACGTAGAAAAACAGTGCTATACCTACACTAATTTATCGATTTCTTGCATAAATCCATCTTTTTAGTGAAGTAATCAGAATCTGAAAAAAGCATAAAAACTTAAAGTGTCATTTAGTCATCACGTTGTGGCCTGCCCCGATTTGCTTTTTTAAGGGCTTGCTTTTTCTTGGAATTCAGCCGCTTTTCGATGGACGACTTTGAAGGTCTGGTCTTACGCCTTTTTTTCTTGATTTTTAGTGCGGTTTCAAGTATTTCAAGAAACCGCTTAACGACCAGTTCTTTGTTTTTGTGTTGACTGCGCGTCTCGTCGCATTGAAGTTGTAGCACCTGCTCTTTGGTGAGCTTACTGCTCAGTTTTCGAAAAATACGTTCTTTTTCATCATGGGATAACGCTTCTGAATTGAAGACGTCGAAAGTCAATTCGACTTTTGTAGAAACCTTATTGACATGTTGCCCACCGGCACCGCCACTGCGAACGGCCTTAAATTTTAATTCTTGTACGGCAAGTGCTTTGTCCATAATTTATGTCCCCGCCATACGCTGGTTAATGGTCTCGATGGAGATATTCAGAAAAATGACCTTACCGACCTCCAACGGCTTATGATGATTGAAATAGATATCATGGCCTTCGTAGATACCGCCTATCATATAATATCCTCCCATATAAAAAGAACCTTTTACCACTACTTCCAATCCCGATTTCTCGGAGACTTTAAACTCGTGGGCATAAACTATGATACGGCGTTTTGTATCTGCATACGACTTTAGGATATTTATGGGAATTTTATTCGCCTCCCCGAACAAAGAAGCGATATAAAGATCTTTGGGATGTTCGTACAGGTTCTTCGGAGTGTCTTTCGCGATAATAAATCTGTCTTTAAGTACAACGACACGATCTGCAAAAGGTAGCATGTCCATCGGGTCGTGTGTGGCGGTAAGTACTGTAATCTTTTGCCTTCTCAGATAGCTAAAAAGATTTCTGCGCAAACTGTTCTTTCTAAAATTATCGATATTGCTGAAGGGTTCGTCGAGCAACAAAACTTGAGGTTCCTGAGCCAAAACCCGTGCCAAGGCGACCCGTTGCTGCTGCCCCCCGCTCAAATAGCGTAACTTTTTTTTGGCCAAGTCCGTCATTTCTATCAAAGCAAGGAGCTCATCGGTACGCGCCTGCATTTCCTCGGGCTCAAATATGGAGAGATATTCGCTGATGTTCTCTTCGACCGTAGTAAAAGGCATAAGGTTAGACTCTTGCGAAAGGTATTTCATGTACGACTCACCGGGCACTAAATTGTGCTGGGGGCCGAGAACCTGCGTGTCGTCCCAGTATACTTCACCGATCTCGACATGAAGCAAGCCATAAATAATCTTTAACAGGGTACTTTTACCACAACCGCTCTCGCCGATTATGGAGACATGTTCGCCCTTGGCGATTCTCAAGTTAATATTTTCCAAAACATCGATTCCTTCTTCATAGGAAAAGGATACATGATCTACTTGTAGCATTTCTTAGGTTCTTTCTTGGGGAAAACGAAAAAGCTCCGCTTAGAGACTCTTTTGCAAACGGGCTACTCAATATACGTATCTCGATACCGGCCAAGACTATTCTTTGAATTCTTTTAAAACGGCTCGGTTCGGTAATTCTCGAAAACCCATATTGTAAAGCGTAAAGCCAAAGATATCGGCATATTGTTCAATAGTTTTGCTTACGGGAGTACCCGCTCCGTGGCCCGCATTCGTTTCGACCCGAATCAAGGTCGGGTTCTGCCCCGACTGTTTTTCTTGCAGCTCGGCTGCAAACTTGAAGCTATGGGCCGGCACGACGCGATCATCATGGTCCCCTGTTGTAACCAAAGTTGCGGGGTAGGTTACACCTTTTTCGACGTTATGTACCGGGGAATATCCTTTCAGATACTCGAACATTTCTTCGCTCTCTTCCGAAGTGCCATAATCATAGGCCCAACCGGCACCAGCCGTGAACGTATGGTAACGCAGCATATCCATCACCCCTACGGCAGGGAGTGCCACCTTCATTAAATTCGGTCGCTGGGTCATGGTAGCACCTACCAAAAGACCACCGTTACTTCCACCTTGAATTGCAAGATAATCTGATGAGGTGTACTTGGCATCAATCAAGTATTCGGCAGCAGCGATAAAATCATCGAATACGTTCTGCTTCTTGGTTTTTATTCCAGCCTCATGCCACTTTTTTCCGTACTCGCCACCACCCCTGATATTGGGTACAGCAAAAATACCACCTTGTTCCATCCAAATTGCGTCAATGATACTGAAAGAAGGGGTTATACTAACATTAAAACCACCGTAGGCGTATAAAATCGTTGGATTTTTACCGTTCAGTTCCAACCCTTTTTTATGGGTAATAATCATAGGAATCTTAGTGCCATCTTCAGAAGCGTAAAAAACTTGATTGCTTTCGTAGTCATCGGGACTAAAATCGATTTCGGGCTTCCAATAGGACTCATATTGTCCCGTTTCGACATTGTATTTATAAGAAGATCGGGGGATAATGTAGTTCGTAAAGGAAAAATAGAATTCCTTGTCCTCTTTTTTCCCTCCAAACCCTGAAGCACTGCCTACTCCGGGAAGCTTTACTTCGCGTACCAAATTACCATCGTAATCGTATTGCAGCACCTTACTGATGGCATCGACCATATACTCAGTAAAAAAGTACCCACCTCCTGTATTTGGGGAAAGAACATTTTCCGTCTCCGGAATAAAATCGACCCAATTTTCGGGAACGGGGTCTGAAGCGTCGACCGTAACAATTTTTTTGTTCGGTGCGTTTCTATTGGTAACAATATACAACTTTGAGCCTACATTTTCAAGAATGTAGTTATCCGAATCCGTATCATCGACAATTGGTACCAATAAACCGTTTGGGTCGTTCAGGTCTCGAATAAAAAGTTTGTTACCCGATGTTGAGGTAGCTGCCGAAATTACCAAATAACGCTGGTCTTCAGTAACCGAAGCTCCAATATAACGGTGCTTTTCGTTGGGCCGCTCCCCATATACCAATCGGTCTTCTTCTTGCGAAGTGCCCAATTTATGAAAGTAAACCTTGTGTTGGTCGGTCTTGGCCGATAGTTCGCTGCCCTTGGGCTTATCGTAGCTCGAATAGTAGAATCCTTCGTTTTCTTTCCAAGAAATACCACTGAATTTGATATCGACCAAGGTATCTTCCATGATTTCCATGGTTTCCGTGTTGAGAACGATTCCCTTGCGCCAATCACTTCCGCCCTCTGAAATCAGATAGGTGGCCAAAGAACCATCCTTTGTAAAGCTCAATCCGGCCAAGGACGTAGTGCCATCCTCTGAAAATGTATTCGGATCTAAGAATACTTCTTGCTCCGCCCCTTTCTTTTTTCGATAGACCACATATTGATTTTGCAGTCCGTCATTTTTATAAAAATAAGTATAGTCACCTTCTTTAAAAGGAGAGCCCAATTTTTCGTAGTTCCAGAGCTTTTCAAGACGTTGCTTCAGGTCGTTCCGGAAAGGTATTTGCTCTAAATATCCAAAAGTGACCTTATTTTGTTCCTTGACCCAAGCTTCAGTTTCCTGACTCCGATCATCTTCGAGCCAACGATAAGGGTCTTTAACTTGAGTTCCAAAATAAGTGTCAACAGTATCAACTTTGGTGGTAGTCGGATAGTTCACGGTAATGTTGTCTTTTTTGATTCCGGTTTACAGGAAAAGATTAAGCTCGTAAGCAACACAGGCAAGATAATTCTTTTCATAGGTTAAATTCATTTTAAATTTTTCGGACAAATTCATTCTGCTGGCCTCTAAAGCAAGCACTACAAAACCGATAAAAATACCATAAAAAAACCTATGTAAACATGCGTTCAAATAGGTTTTAACGTAATTTTAGAAGCTTATCTATTTTTATACCAATTGGTTTTCTACCAAGTATTCAGCGATTTGAACAGCATTCGTAGCGGCCCCTTTTCGGAGATTATCGGACACGATCCACATGTTCAATGTATTTCGTTGCGTTTCGTCTCTACGGATACGCCCAACAAAAACCTCATCTTTATCATGGGCATATATCGGCATTGGGTAGGTATTTGTATCGGGATTATCTTGTACCGTGACACCAGGTGTATCGTTCAACAGTTGACGCACATCATTTAATCCAAAGTCATTTTCAAACTCCACATTAACTGACTCGGAATGACCTCCGGCCGTGGGAATCCGAACAGCGGTGGCACTTACCGAAAACGTACGGTCATCAAGTATCTTTTGTGGCTCCCGTGCCAATTTCATCTCTTCTTTCGTGTAGCCATTTTCCAAAAAGACGTCGCAATGTGGCAAGGCATTCCTATTAATGGGATAAGGATAAGCCATCTCGCCCTGTACCCCGGCCATTTCGTTTTCGAGCTGCTTGACTGCCTTGACACCCGTTCCAGATACCGATTGGTATGTTGAAATGACCACACGTTTCATTTTATACTTTTTATGCAAGGGGGCCAAAGCCATGACCAACTGAATTGTAGAACAGTTGGGGTTAGCGATAATCTTGTCAGCTTTGGTCAGTGCGTTCGCATTAATTTCCGGTACGACCAATTTTTTGGTTTCATCCATACGCCAAGCGGATGAGTTATCGATAACCGTTGTACCAACTTCGGCAAATTTCGGAGCCCACTCCAAAGAGGTATCTCCCCCTGCGGAAAAAATTGCAATATCAGGCCGTTCCGAAACGGCATCGGCCAATCCGATTACGGTATACTCTCCTCCTTTAAAGATTAATTTTTTACCAACCGAACGTTCGGAAGCAACGAGTAAAAGTTCCGAAATAGCAAAATTACGTTCTGCCAAAACTTTTAACATCACTTCGCCCACCATTCCGGTGGCACCTACTACTGCTACTTTCATTTCTCTTTATTTAGAGGGGCAAATGTACTGTAATGTACGCTATTGGACAACAACCTTTTAGTACAATTTTCAAAAATATAACATTTTGTTATGTTTATAACTTCAATGATTCCTTATTTTCATCCTGAGCGCCCGCCAGAATGACAATTCTTTCGGGCCGGCGGCCGAAGGATGACATTACGGCAAAAAAAACCGCCGATATTATCGACGGTTTAGGGGTTATATAAGTAGTGTAGCGGTAACGTTTCAGTCAAGAAACGTGAACTATTTACTTCTGCTTTTTCAATTCATCTCGAATTTCTGCAAGTAGCTCCTCTGCGGTCGGACCTGCTGGTGCCGCTTCTGGTTCTGGCTCAGGCTGACGTGTTTTATTGTACGATCTTACAATCATGAACAATACGAACCCAACGATAATTAAATTGATTACAGAATTGATCCAGGCACCGTAACGAATAGCACTTTCAGGTTTTTCGACAGAACCATCGGCCGCCATTACCGCCTCGGAAAGAATGACCTTCATATCTGCGAAATCCATTCCTCCTGCAAAATACCCAACTATAGGCATCATAATGTCGTTAACAAAACCGTTGACCACGAGCCCCACGGCCCCGGCCAAAATAACGGCAACGGCCAAGTCGATGACATTGCCTGTCATAATAAAGTCCTTAAATTCTTTTAACATGATGTAGTGTTTTTAGTTGTTAATGTTTATTCTTCGCAAAGTACTAAAAAAAACGTTTCCCAAAGAATTGTTAATTAACATTTAATCCTCCCGAATCTGGCGCGTTACCCGATTTGATATACCTGTCAAAAGCTCATAGGATATTGTGTCCGCGGCCCCAGCCAGCTGCTCTACCGAAATGTCTTTGCCAAAAATGATTACCTCATCACCAACTTTGCATTCGATACCGGTAACATCTACCATAATCATATCCATACAGACATTACCGATAATGCTGGCCTTTTGACCCTTGATACTCACATATCCCTTTCCGTTGCCATAATGCCTGCCGATACCATCTGCATGACCAAGCGGCAGGGTGGCCGTGATTCTATACCCATCGGAGGTGAATGCTCGATTGTAACCTACGGTTTCGCCCGGCTCGATTTTATGCCGCTGCGAGATAACTGTTTTTAAAGTAGCGACCGGCTTTAATTGTGCATCAATTTCCGCTTCGTTTCCAAAACCATATAAACCGATGCCACTACGCACCATATTATACTGAGCCTCAGGATAATTGATAATGCCCGAAGTGTTCAAGAGGTGCCGAAAAGGTTTATGATTCAACCTTTTGTCGATTTCGATGGAAATCTTTTCAAAAGTCGCAATTTGGTTTTGGGTAAATTCATGCTCATTCAAATCATCGGAAGCCGCCAAGTGTGAAAAGATAGAGGTTATCCGTACCTCCTCCCTTTCTTTCAATTTCTCGGCAATATAATCCACATCGTTCTCCCAAAATCCCAATCGGTTCAGACCAGTGTTGAACTTAAGGTGTACGGGATAGTTTTTTTGATCTTTCTTCTCTGCCATCGCTAAAAAGTCGACCAATATTTTTGGGGAATATAAGCTGGGTTCCAAACAGTGTGTGATCAGCTCTTCAAAGCTTACTGGCAAAGGATGGAGCACCAGAATGGGAACTTTTATTCCAGCTTTACGTAACGCAACACCCTCTTTGGTGTACGCCACTGCCAAATAATCAGCCCCCAATGCTTCCAGTTTTTTGGCTATTGTGATAGCATCACTTCCGTAGGCAAAGGCCTTGACTACGCCCAAGAATCTAGTTTTGGGGTCTAATTTTGATTTGAGATAGTTGTAGTTATGCGCTAACGCCCGAAGGTCGATTTCTAGAACGGTCTCTTTAGCTTTAGGCATTCGACTTGCTTTTGTCAGAAGTAACCTCTTCTCCGTCTACGTTTATGTGCCTTACCTTTTCCTTGAGCATGGCTTTGTAAAAAGCAGCCCGGCTCAGTGGTTCGTACTCTTCGTTTTCGCCGAGCAAGACGAGTTCATCGTTGTTCGATTTGCGGAAACTATAGTTGGCCAAATTTCCCGTACGGGTACAAATGGCGTGAACCTTGGTTACATATTCGGCAGTAGCCATTAGGGCGGGCATAGGACCAAAAGGATTACCCTTAAAATCCATATCGAGACCGGCAACGACGACCCGTACGCCTTTATTTGCCAAATCGTTGCATACGGTAACGATTTCATCATCAAAAAATTGAGCCTCATCGATACCTACTACATCGCAGGTATCACCTAAAATTCTAATATTCGCGGCCGCAGGTACCGGTGTAGATCGTATTTCATTGGCATCGTGCGAAATCACTTTATCGTCAGCATAGCGCACATCGATCATCGGTTTAAATATCTCGACCTTTTGTTTGGCAAACTGAGCACGTTTTAACCGACGGATGAGTTCTTCGGTCTTACCAGAAAACATCGACCCACAGATGACTTCGATCCAACCGAATTGTTCTTTATGGTTAACAGTGTTTTCAAGAAACATTTCGTAATTTTAGACGAAAATACAGGGTTTTGCGTTGTTATTAAAAGAGAACTGATATTGAGTTTCTTTTTTACCTGCTATTTTCACATTTTTGACTCTGATTTTGTCTTTTTCTCGCATCTTCCGCCTGAGGCGGATGCCGCTTTAAAAAAGTCTTCATTAGGGCATAAAGCCGATTTCGATAGCTATCGCGGCGGTTACAAATAAAAACTCAATACTAGTTCAAAATCTAAAGTTAGTAAAGATCAACTTACCGTTAACCCAGCATTCAGGGCAACAAAAAAATTGACCGATGAAGAAAAAATTAAAGGAAGAACTTCGAAAATTGTCAACGGATATCATTACTTCCCGTGATATGAACGATCTCGATGAGCTATATAACGTGGCTAAAGATTTATATGAAAAATTGGCGGTATTGAAATTTATCGAAGAAAAATTAAACGATATCGAAATCGATGTTTCCAAAAATCTTATCGCGGCCAAGTTCGAAAAAATGGCTACTGCGGTACTCAGTGCGAATTCATCAGTTCCTGAGAGCAATCCGCATGAAGAGGATATTATGATACCCGGCATCGATACCATAAAAGATATGGTTTCAGAAATGCCGAGCGATACCCCTGTGGATGAAGTATTGGCCGAATTTTTGGCAAAGCCCGATTATATGAAAAATGACAAGGAGCTTTTTATGCCACAAGAAGAGGTCGTAGCAAAAAAACAACCATCTACGAAGTCTTTGAACGATAGGCTTACCAACAAGGAAATCAAAATGGACCTGAACAATCGGCTAGCTTTCGTAAAGCATCTTTTCAACGGTAGCACGGAAGACTACAACCGCGTACTTTCGCAATTGAACACCATTGACAGTCATGAGCGATCGGTTTCGTTTATTGAAAATATGGTTAAACCTGATTATAATCAGTGGGCGGGCAAAGAAGAATATGCCGAACGCTTTATGATGGTTATCGAACGTAGGTTTTCGTAAACTGATACCTAAAGCATACTCGAGTTTTGCCCCTAGCACTGGTTCAGGGGCTTTTTTCTGTTAAAAATTCGCTCCAAAACAATCGTATCTCTATTTTCGGAGTACTAAACTATTCCAGGTCTTGAAGACTCCGAAAATTATTTATTACGTGGCAACCGGAATATTAACGGCGATTATGCTGTTCTCGGTCTTCAATTATTTTACCAATTATGACGTAATCGTAGGCTTTTTCGAACACTTTAACTATCCGACCTATCTCGTATACCCCTTGGCGATCGCCAAAATTCTAGGTCTTGTGGCCATATGGGGTAATTTTTCATCTTGGTTGAAAGAATGGGCCTATGCTGGTTTCTTTTTCGACACGGCATTGGCATTTTTTGCACATTATATTACGGATGGGGAAGGATACCTCTTTGCAGTTTTAGCCTTAATCGCCACTTTGGTATCTTATTTTACAGGCAAACAGCTAAAGCCTTAAAACTTTTATGGGAAAACTATATTTAGTACCGACACCGATAGGCAATTTGGAAGATATGACCCTTCGAGCCATTCGTATCTTAAAAGAGGCCGATTTGATCTTGGCGGAAGATACCCGAACGAGCGGGAAGCTATTACAACATTTTGAAATTGCTACGCCCATGCAGAGCCACCACATGCATAACGAGCACAAAACGGTCAACGGAATAGTTCAGCGAATCGCCGCAGGAGAAACAATTGCCTTAATTTCAGATGCAGGAACCCCGGCCATCTCCGATCCTGGTTTTTTATTGACGCGTGCGTGCGTTGAAAAAAATATCGCGGTAGAGTGTTTGCCGGGTGCAACCGCTTTTGTACCCGCACTGGTAAACAGCGGCCTACCCAACGACCGATTTGTTTTTGAGGGCTTTCTACCTCCAAAGAAAGGGCGCCAGACCCGATTAAAGCTGCTTGCGGAAGAAACCCGTACCATGATTTTTTACGAGTCGCCCTATAAGCTATTGAAAACATTGACCAACTTTGTGGAATACTTTGGTGCCGAAAGATCGATTTCCGTTTCCCGTGAACTTACCAAGATGTATGAGGAAACCATAAGGGGTACGGCCGAAGAAGTATTGCGGCATTATACCGAAAAGCCCGCAAAAGGGGAAATCGTGATTACAGTCTCCGGAAAATAGCCATGCAAAAACTCCTATCCGAAATTAGAACCTGTGGTGTATGCAAAGACCATCTTCCGTTAGGCCCACGACCTATTGTTGCGGGAACGAAAAACTCAAAAATCGTTCTGGTAAGTCAAGCCCCAGGGAGAAAAGCCCACCAACACAATAAAGCATGGGACGACCCTAGCGGAAGAAAACTCCGCGAATGGCTGGGTGTTACCGACGAACAATTCTATAACCCCGATAATTTCGCCATCCTGCCGATGGGTTTCTGCTATCCCGGCAGGGCGAAAACAGGAGATTTGCCCCCACGAAAAGAATGCGCACCTTTATGGCACGATTTATTCTGGAAGCAATTGAAACATGTTGAGTTGATTCTGGTCATCGGAAAATATGCCCAAGACCATTATCTGAAAGAACGGTCGCAAAAGAACTTGACCGAAAACGTAGCCAATTATCAGGTGTTTCTCCCAAAATACTTCCCTTTGCCACATCCTTCGCCGGTAAATCGGTTTTGGACGATAAAGAATCCGTGGTTTGAAAAGGACGTTGTACCAGAATTGAAAAAGAAGATTTCAGCACTTTTATAAATGAAAGGATGCCCGCAACCGGCTAAAAGTCTCCGGTTTCATATTCAGATAGGAAGCCAAATACTTTTGCGGAATGACTTTCAGTTCTTCAGGGCAACGTTCCATAAAAACCTCGTAACGTTCTTTCGAATTCAGCGTTAAAAGTTCGGTTTCTCGAAAAAGCCGCCCCAGTAAGATATTCTTAAAAAACTCATGGCCCCATACATGAAACGCCGGGTACTTTTCGAACAATTCTTGGTATGCCGTAAAACTAATGGCCAACAGTTTTGACGGTTTGAGGGCTTCTAAAAAAGTGATTGCCGGTGTTCTTGCGGTAAACGAGTCGAAAATACCTGACGGACTACCGGCATACGAAAAGCCCAACACAACTTTTTGACCTTTTTTGTTCAACAGGTAAATGGCCTGTACACCCTCTAGAACAAAATAAAAATACTGTTCGATAGTACCGGCTTCGGTGATGTAATCGTATTGTTTGAACGTTTTGGTATGCCATAAACTGCGAAAATGGACCATCTCGGGCTCGTTAAGGTCTACTTGCGGAAAAAAGGCCAACAATTTGGCAAAAACTACATCAGTCATTACATATTGTCATTGAAGCCGTTTCAAAAGTATCGATTTTGTTAATCCTCAACAATTAAATCTATTTGCAGCATATGCCGTTCAAGATGGGCCAACAAAAACTCAAAACATTCCGGTAGGTAAAACTTCACTATCGGGCCAATGGCAGAATCGATTTTCGCGCCCCTTACATCTTTATTCCGGCTTTGTAGAATTATATTTTTCAAGTGGAGGTGCAAGTCTTCAAACCTTTGAAATATATCGATTACCTCTTTTCGCTTAAGTGTTTTGATATCCAAAAGCGGTTCGAACTTTTTAAGGGTTTTTATCTTCCACTTTCGTTGCTTGCCTTTGGGCCGGGTGCCATCGATTACAAAACGTTGCCAGCGTCTCGCTTTAAAAGTACCGTATCCATCCATTAGTTGGGGAAGTTGATGCAAAAGAGCGTCGATTCTATCGGTATAAAGTCCGTAAGCGATATTCAAATGTTCGATGATTTCAACAATAGACCAAGATTTGGGTTTTGATGGGGTGGTCAACTGGTCCAAACTCAACTCGTTAAGTGTTTTTACTTTAGCCACGATGGCATTTAGCCGTTGGATCTGATTTTCGGGAGTTAAGATTAAGCTTGCCATTAGCGTTCGTTTTTTGATGATGATAAAGTTCTTGTATTTATCGATAACAAAAGTTGATGTGTATCAAGAAATTTATTTTAAATACAATGTATAAACACTTTCGACTTCATCTACTGATACGAAAGACAAATAAAAGTGTAATTCACCGAACAAAAGCGACCGCTTATATTTTTCACAACAAACATCATAGAGTTCACAACAAAAATTTAGAGCTATAGTAAAACCTAAGTAATTTTACAATGTAATTAAGTGATAGTTTTGACCCCAAATCGCCCTCTGAACTTAACCGAAAATCTAAAGTTTTGTTTCCCAAATCAGCCCCGACACGTCGGGGGACCTACGAAAAGCTTACCCCGATAGCTATCGGTACCAAACCAAATTGACCAAACCTACTTTGATAAAAAAACCCTCTAGATAGAGGGTTTTTTATGCGGTTTTTTTGAACTTTAGTATTGAGAGCCATCATGCTTCCCCTTCTCCCAACCATGTTTCCCTAAATATTGCTTGCCACTTTCAACAGCACCTTCTTCGATAGACGTTCCCATCGAATCGTTCCAACGGTTGAGGTAGCCGAACAAGGAAATTACCCCTAACATTTCAACTACCTCGCCTTCGTTCCAATGTTCATATAGGCGATCTTTAATTTCCTGATTTACGGCGTTGGGCACCTGGGATGCGGCCAAGGAGAAATCCAATGCCACACGCTCGGCTTCCGAAAAGGCCGAATGGGTACGATATTCCCAAATATTATCGAGCTGTTCCTGCTCCGCGCCGTAACGTTCGGCAGCACGAATGGCATGGGCTTGGCAATACCGGCATCCTGTTGCATTGCTGCTTACCCAAGCAATCATGCGCTTTAGGGCCGAGGTTACGCGGCCATCATTTGCCATTACGGCCTTATTCAGGTTAATAAATGCCTTGGAAATGGCCGGCCGGTGCTGCATGGTCAAAATGGAATTCGGACAAAAACCTAAAGTTTCGTTGAAGAACTTTGCAAGCTCGGCAGTTTCTGGACTATGACTCGAATCAAGCGGGTTTACTAAGGGCATGTTTTAAAATTAGAAATTAGAAGTACGAGGTACGAACGCTACAAAGGTCGTTTTTTCAGGCTCCAAATTATTGTACTTTTACCTTCTACAAGAAACAAAAGAATTATGGGAGCAACAAATCATATCACGACCAAATGGCTAGGCAACATGGCCTTCGAAAGTACAAACCCGTCAGGATTGAATTTAACTATCGATGCCAGTCCCGATGATGGGGGCGACGGAAACGGACTTCGACCAAAAGCCCTAATGCTCTCGGGTCTAGCGGGATGTTCCGGTCTTGATGTCGCCGGACTCATAAAAAAGATGAAATTGGAGGTCGATGATTTCCATATTGAGACTATTGCCAACCTCACCGATGAGCATCCCAAGTATTACGATGCAGTAACCATCGAATACCATTTTCATGGAAATGATCTTGAAGAAAAAAAACTTCAGCGTGCAGTTGACCTCTCCGTTGAGAAGTATTGCGGAGTGATGGAGATGTTTCGAAGGTTTGCGGAGTTGGAGGTTAAGACGGTGTTTCACGAAGAATAAAGTTCAAGCGCAAGTGTCAAGTTCAAGTTCAAGTTCAAGTTCAAGTTCAAGTTCAAGTTCAAGTTCAATCTATGGTGGATAAAAAATTTGAGTTAGAGGATAGACTAGTAGATTTTGCAGCGGCAGTAGTTCTTTTTTGTAAAGACCTTCCAAGCGATATGACAGGACTTTATTATGGGAATCAATTATTACGCTCCGGTGGAAGCTCTGCTTTGAATTTCGGCGAAGCGCAAGGTACGAATACTGATAGGGACTATATCAATAAAGCGGGCGTAAGCTTAAAAGAACTCATTTATTGGACGAAGTAGAACAACTTATTGAAATCTTGGCAACTATAATCAAAAACAAAAAGTAAAGTAATTCAAAATACAAACTTAATTGTATTTGAACTTGAACTTGAACTTGAACTTGAACTTGAAAATGCGCTGGACCATAAAACCAAAACCCGAACAAAAAGAAATCGACCGCTTGGCCGAGGCGCTTAAGGTGGATGACCTGATTGGGCATTTACTTTTACAGCGTGGTATTACTACCTACGAGGAGGCCAAAAAATTCTTTCGCCCGCAACTTTCCGATTTGCACGATCCGTTCTTGATGAAAGATATGGATATCGCGGTCGCACGTATCGAAAAAGCCATCGCGAACAACAAAAACATATTGATTTTTGGAGATTATGATGTGGATGGGACAACTTCCGTGGCATTAGTATCTTCCTATTTATCAAGTTATTACCCGAATATCGCAACCTATATTCCCGATAGATATACCGAAGGGTATGGAATTTCATATCGAGGAATCGATTTTGCACAGGATAATGGATTTTCCTTGATAATTGCTTTGGATTGTGGTGTCAAGGCCATAGAAAAAGTAGCGTATGCCAAGGAAAAAAATATTGATTTTATTATCTGTGACCACCACCGGCCCGGAGAAAATCTACCGAAAGCTATTGCGGTTTTAGACCCCAAGAGAAGCGATTGTGATTACCCCTACGACGAGCTCTGTGGTTGCGGAGTAGGTTTTAAACTTGTTCAGGCCTTGGCTTCACAACGTGGGGAAACTATAGAAGATCTTATTCCCTACCTTGACTTGGTAGCCACGGCCGTTGGTGCCGATATCGTACCCATTACCGGGGAGAACCGAACGCTGGCCTATTTTGGGTTGCAGGTTATCAATACGAATCCGCGGATTGGTTTTAAGGCCATTATCCAACAAATCAAAAAAAAGGAATTGACCATAACCGACGTGGTCTTCGTTATAGCTCCGCGTATCAATGCCGCGGGGCGCATGGAACACGGGCAACATGCCGTAAACCTGTTGATCGAGACGGATTTAAAACAGGCGGAAGCGTTTGCGGCCGAAATTGAGAAGTTCAATACCGATCGTCGAGGGCTCGACCGAGAAATTACGCAAGAAGCCCTGTTACAGATTCAAGAGAACGGTGAGGAAGACCGCTTTACTTCGGTAGTCTATAAAGATTCGTGGCACAAAGGGGTTATCGGTATCGTAGCTTCCCGACTGACCGAGACCTATTACCGCCCTACCTTGGTTTTTACCAAAAGTGGTGAAAAATTGGCCGCTTCCGCAAGGTCGGTGAAGGGCTTTGACGTATACAACGCCCTGGAAAGCTGCGCGGATTGTATCGAGCAGTTCGGCGGACACAAATATGCGGCCGGACTGACCCTTTCCGAAGAACAATTGGAGAACTTCAAGGCACAGTTCGAGAAAGTGGTTTCCGAAACCATAGATCCAAATCTACTGACCCCGGAAATTTCGATAGATACCCAGATTGACTTTAGAAAAATTAGCCCCAAACTTCTACGGATCTTAAAACAGTTTGCTCCTTTTGGCCCGGGGAATATGAGACCCGTATTTATGTCAGAAGATTTAAGGGATACGGGCTATGCCAAGGGTGTCGGGGAAGAAGAAAAGCACCTGAAAGTAGCCGTTACGCAAAATGGAATCGGCCCCATCGGTGGTATCGGTTTCAATCTCGGGGAAAAATTATCACTAGTTTCGAACAAAAACCCCTTCAGTGCCGTTTTTTCCTTGGATGAAAACGAGTGGCAGGGCAACGTAAGCTTGCAATTGAAGTTGCGTGATCTTCGTTGATTTTTAACCTCTCGAGACCTGTCAGGTTTTACTTGTTTTGAAAAAATGATTCCTTTTGGTCAACAGTATTTCACATCGATCGAAATCTGACATGTCTGGTCAGTTATAACTAAAAATACTCTAAATGAAAATAGAACATCTCGCTATTTGGGTATCCGATTTGGAGAAGATGCGCAGTTTTTATGAAGACTACTTCAAGGCAATTTCAGGTCAGCTATATAAGAATTCCAATAAAAACTTTTCCTCCTATTTTTTAAGTTTTGAAGAAGGGGCCCGATTGGAACTCATGCAGAAACCTGAAATTCCCCTGCGGCCTGATAAAACCAAAGAGTATATAGGAATTATTCATTTTGCCATTTCAGTAGGTACAAAAGAAAAAGTCGATAACTTAACGGCACGGCTTGGCAACGATGGTTATGAAATAATTGGCAAACCAAAAATTACAGGCGATGGTTATTATGAGAGTATTGTACTCGACCCAGAAGGAAATCGTATCGAAATCACCATCTAAAACGGGTATTTACCACATTCAGAAAACGTTTTGAAATAAATCGAATCACAAAGCTACAGACCATATGGTCTGTTTATTTCAACACATTTAAAACATAAAGCATATTCAAGTTTTTCATATAGCTCAATTTACCGTTTACCGATAAAATACTGATATCGATACCGTCTGAGCTGCCCATAAACCGACTCAATAGTCTGTTTTCCAAATTTGTTGGATATCGTAAAAATCAAAACCGCTTGATTCGCCCCAGTATTTAGAGTTATACCTTTGACGCTTCGATTAGCCAAATACGATTATGGACCCATATGCCGCCTTAAGATTTAGGGAATTCAATATCTTTTTATTGGTACGCTTTTTTATGGTCTTCGCCTGGTCGATGCAATTTATCGTCATCGAATGGCAGGTGTATTCGATGACCAAAGACCCCTTGTCATTGGGTATTATCGGCCTAATGGAAGTTATACCGGCAGTTTCAACCGCCCTTTTTGCGGGTCACATTGTTGATCAAAAAGAAAAGCGTAATCTTTTTATCAAATGCATCATCGGGTTTTCGTTCATCAGCCTCGGTCTTTTTGTGTTGAGCTTGCCTTCCGTAGTAGCAAGCACTGCAACCCAAACCCTACTGTACTCCATTTACTTCTTGGTGTTCCTAGGGGGTATCGTCAGGGCTTTTTTAGGCCCTACTACTTTTTCGTTGATCGCTTTGATCGTTCCGAAAAAAATATACCCTAATGCCGCCACCTGGAGCAGTACGACCTGGCAAATGGCCGCCGTTCTCGGCCCTGCACTGGCCGGATTTTCCATCAGTTGGATCGGGGTTCATTGGTCGATGTGCATTATTTTCGCCTTTTCGATATTTGCCCTGCTTTTTCTTTCGCAGATATCCCGCAAACCCATTCTCAACCCAAAAATCGGGGAACCTGTTTTTCAGAGCCTACGGGAAGGACTTCGTTTCGTTTTCGGAACCAAGGCCATTTTAGGGGCACTAACCTTGGATATGATAGCCGTACTTTTCGGTGGGGCGGTGGCGCTTCTACCGATTTATGCGCAAGATATACTGCATGTCGGTGCTGAAGGCTTTGGCGTTTTAAGAGCTGCCCCCGCGGTGGGCGCAGCCATTACCATGCTGGGATCTACACGTTTCCCCTTACATAAAAATGCGGGAAGAAAGCTTTTGCTCGCCGTCTTCGCCTTTGGTATCTGTATGATTGTTTTCGGGCTCTCTACCTATTTTTGGCTTTCGGTGATTGCCCTGTTCTTGAGCGGAGCGGTTGACGGAGTTTCGATGATTATCCGTCAGACCATTCTCCAATTAAAGACTCCTGATAATATGCGGGGCCGTGTGGCTTCCGTAAATTCGATGTTCGTTGGCTCATCGAACGAACTGGGCGCTTTTGAAAGTGGGCTCACTGCTAAATTGATGGGTACCGTTACGGCTGTTGTTTTCGGTGGAACTATGACCTTGTTAACCGTCGGGATAACCGCATTTGTGTCACCCACCTTTCGGAAATTGGATTTGTCAAAGGATGTCGAGGAGCATGAGGGTGAAAACTGACCCAATCATGAAGGCCTGTCGGGTTTATCTTTGATAAAGATACCGATTGTAAATTTTAACTCGCAGTATCAGTTATGAAGACCTGTCAGGTTTATCCTTGATAAAAAACCGGATTATAAATTGGAATTTATAGAATTCAAAAGAATGAAACCTGACAGGTCTACCCCTATACCACAAGGTCTCCGAGATTTTATAGAAAATCAGCTTTGATACTTCTCCAAAGAAAGCTTTTCCCCATCGAAAACGGCATAGGTATAATATGTAATCCAATCGCCGAGATTGGTATATCTCGATTTTCCATTGAGGTCAATCTCCATGGGAAGGTGCCGGTGCCCAAAAATAAAGTGGTCGTAATGCCGGGTTTCGAGCTTTCGTTTGGCATATTGTACCAGCCACTCTTTGTCCTCGCCCAAGAACTTGGCATCCTCATCACCGGAAATCAGTTTATTCTTTACGGAAAAATATTGCGCCAACCGCACCCCGATATCAGGGTGCAGCCATCGAAAAAGCCATTTGCCTA
>ENA-ORXM01001476-ORXM01001476.1-marine-metagenome-genome-assembly--contig:-NODE-1476-length-32805-cov-14.221523_pt1 | contig 32805 bp, 32 predicted proteins | sample MGYA00237867_ERZ511480 | MGnify/ENA primary metagenome ERZ511480 (study PRJEB26309, sample SAMN06266103) | marine metagenome | isolation source: Algal blade | place: United Kingdom:Sidmouth, United... | reverse complement strand
GCGATGAGGCCGGGGGCGAGGTCGGGGCCTAACTTCTCCCTTGCGGCGCGCAGGCGTGTGCCCGCCGTTATCCGCCGCAACATGGCCCGTTCCGCCGCGCCGTTTCTGTCGCCGCCATCCACGCCCGCCGCCATGAAATCCTGCGTGCCCATTTGCCCTTCGCCTGCGCGGGCATAATCGCGGATGAGCGCATAGCCCGCCTCGACCTCTGCCGCGCTGAGCCATTTTTTGCCGCGCTCCATCCCCGGCCTGCGGGCGAGCCGGTCCAGCGGCGTGGCGTGCAAATTCGCATTGGCGGCGACGCGCGACACGTCCGGGATATAGACGGTGGTGGACGGGTCCACCACGGCGCCCTCCCCGTTTTTTATCCGCTCGGTCACCGCGTCTGACAGCACAAAACCGCGCATATGGGGCGAGATCATTTTCAGCCCCCGCAGCCATTGGAAGCCGGCTTGTTCAATCCAAATCACGGGGCGTTTGCGTTTATCCCGATGCGGGAAAACCGGATGGTCCGAGCCCTGCGGGTCTTGTGAAATCAGGCCGTCAATCTTGTGAATATCGCGCAGGACAGTGTCCATGGCGAGCGCTTGGGAGGTATAGCTCATGCGGTCCCCCGAAAGGTGTAGAGGCTGTCCATCAGGAAGGTTTCCGCCTTGAGCAGCTTGCGGTTAAACACCGGGTCCTCGCGCGCCTCCTCGATGACGTTGAGCGCATGGGTGATGGTTGAACGGTCGCGCGAGAACAGTTCCGCCACGCGCGGAATGCTCATATTGAACACGGTCTGGCAGAGATAGGCCGCGATCTGCCGCGCGAAAATCTCCTGCTTTGTCGCGCCCTTTCGAACGCTGTCCTCCAATGTCAATTCCGGCAAACTGAACTCCAAACCAACCGCCGAAACGGTCAGTCTCGCAAATCCGGGGTCATCGGGATGTTGTCGTCTTACGGCCATAAAGCCCTCCTCTGTTGAGAGACCACTATAGCCGCGCCCACCCAATGTGAGGATTATATTCCTATGAAAACGTTAACGGAGTCAATGAAAGATGTTCGCCTTATGTTCACGCATCAGGGCAAGCGATTGAATCTAGGGCGAAGTTTTTTCGGGCAAGAAAAGTGAGAAAAATTTGGGGTGAGCGGGGAATTGGCGTTTGAAACGCGGATATAGTTTTGGGGGCGGGGTTAAACAGCCCAAATTCTGCCCCTTACTCTCGATCGTATAACAGGGGTTTTCCAGCTCGTAATTCGGACACAAGATGATATTTTTTATCATCAATGGTTCGCTGAACATAGCGGCTGGGAACAATCCACTCGCCCTCATATTCTTCAAATTGTCTCGGGAATATTTTCATAGGATAGAGCGTTGTTTCAAAGCCACCCCGAGTGCGGTTGACTTCTAATAATTGTCCTTCGCCAAAACGAGTGCTCGGCGACAGGAGAATGAGTATCACGTTTCCGTCCGCCATCATATCAATTGGAAACGTATAATCATCGCTAAGAATGACCTCGTAACCTCCAATTTTATCGACCCAAAATATGACGCCGCCCCACTCGCCATATCCGGACGCAACTAACCAGCCATCCGCATATTCGGCATAGGCGGCGACAGCATATAATCTGATACGCGCTTCCGGAATGCCGCCAACTATCTTTAGCTCGGCGGGGTCTACGTCGAATTTTAGGGCCCGCAGAGCTTCGGTAAGATCAGCCGGCAGGCCGTCATATTTACTCGAATTTTCCGGCAATGTGACAACGTCTTGCACAGCGTCATTTGTTGACGCCACAGAGCCGGTGCCCCGGCAGGCTGCCAGAGTGCAAAGAAGGAGCAAGCTAAGTATAAATGGCCAAATACGCATCAGAATTAAATTGACTGAATTTTCAGTGAAATGAAAGCTAGGTTTTCAAATTTCACCTCCCTATTTCACCAATGCGCCAAAGCGCGCCATACGTCCCAGCTGCCGCGTGTATTCGCGTTTTAAGCTGTCATTCTCCGAGGCATAACTCACGATTTCATATTCGACCCTGTCATTATCGTGGAAATAGAAACGGCGTCCCGGCTCGTAATCCCCGTAAGTGTGAGGCTCTAAACCTTCGGCTCTCACGCGTTTTTCAACCGCCTCTAAATCATCCACGACCAAAGCAATATGGTTTAACCCGGCCTTGCCCCTGTCCCATTGATTTTTGGTCCGGTTGAGCGGGTTTTCCGCCATCATAAAGCGCGAGATAACTCCGCCGGGTGCCGACATGCACCGTATAACCATTTTTCATGCTGGTCCCTTCCCAAACACAAACCGCTTTAATGAACCGTCCCCGCCTCACCCGCCACAATGGCGCATCCCCAGCCATCATACTCTCCGCCAAGCTCCGTAGCTTTCGCGCTCAGATCATAGACAATATCGCTCACATCTTCCGGAGCTCCGACCCGTTTGAAGTCTATAAATTTCTGCCCGCCAAAAGGTTTGATTTTTCCTTTTTTTATTTCTATGAATCCGTTTTCCACCAAAAAAGCCGCATATTGTTTTACCGCGGATTTATCAGAAAAATAGACGCGGTGATCAATCTCTCTCGGGATAGATAAATCATCGCCGTGTTCACGTAATTGCTCGCAAACGCGCCGATCCATTATGCGTTGTTTATCAGCGGGGCTTGGAGTGAGAAATTCCAGATATGTAGACCACTCCGCGTCTTCACGTCCGCCAAGCGTGAACTCATATTGCGGAAAGGCTTTGACGACAGTGTCTAAGCAGCGATGTAGTTTATCCAAGCTGGCTGTGTAAAAATAGAAATCCCGGTTCCCATCCGATGTATTACGCCCGACATAAAATACGGCGCCGCCCAAATACAAGAAAAGCCTACCGCTTTTTCGCAATCTTAATCTTGTCTTGTTTCGCGCGTTTTTTGGTCGACTCTTCGGACCGGGTCAGGGCTTTGGCGATGGCTTTTAGGCCCATCCCTTTTTCCGCGAGGCGTTTTAGCTTTTGAACCTCGTCGGTGGTCCACGCTTGGCGATGGCGCTCAAAACGTTCAGCCAAACTAAGCTACCACTTTCTCGCGCGCCGGCATAATATCGGCGACTTCGCTCATCTTCACGAGATGATCAAAACCGAGGATGGCGGTGATGTCTGTGCCATTATCAGAGAGCGGCAGGCGCGCCCAGAACATCGCCAAATGCGAGCCATTGGGCGTATTGGGCCGCGTGACGCCGACATAGGGTTTGCGCGTATCAATGACTTTATCGAGGACCCGGTGCCAATAGTCGACGCGGCACCCAATGGGCAGCTCATCCACATGGCGGCCCTGAATTTCGCCCTCATACAGGTTCCAATATCCCGTTCCCGCAAGACGGTGGCGATAGCGGCGCTCTTGCCCATTTGCGCTCTCAACGCGTTCCATAATCGTTGTCATAGGGAGTTGTGTGTGGATGTCTTCGGGCAGGATATCGCTGCGTGACGGGAAAGTGCCCGCCCGGCATTTACTGCGCCAATAGTCATAGAATTTCTGTTGTTGCGGCAGAATAATCTGATGCCGCAAAGCGTTCCCCGATAACATGTGCCCTCTTAGCCCCCGCTACTTTTCCCGTTTTAAAAACGGCCTTCCCAAAGGCCGCTTTCCTATAGGCAGGTATGGGGCGAGCAGACTCACCGCATCAACACTTCGTTAACCATATCTCTTAACCATACTGTGAAAACAGGGGAATTTCCGAATCGGTTCCGATTCAATCCGGCTTTATGAAAGGCGATTGACAAAACGCCACGTCAAAAATGCGGCTATACACGCTTAGCTTGTGGACTTTCCGAGGCCGGAGCGTTTGGCCAATGCGGATCGGCGGCGCGCATAATCGGGCGCGACCATCGGGTAATCACGGGGCAGGCCCCATTTTTCGCGGTAAGCGTCCGGCGTCAGATTATATTTCACGCGCAAATGCCGTTTCAGGCTCTGAAATTCCAACCCGTCCTCGAGGCAGACCAGCGCGTCATCGCGTAAAGAATCCTCTATCGGAACGGCGGGCGTTTGGCCGTGGGCCAGTCCATCGTCGCCGCTGGCCGCCCGCAGCAGCGCCGCATGAACAACGCCGATCATCTCGGCCAGCTCCTCCGCAGACGCCTTATGCGCGCCCGCGTGAGAACTTACGATCTGCGCCGTAAGGGCGAGGATATCGTCAGGGCTATCCGGCAAAATATTCCAACATTAGAACGACAAATAAAAGCCCTGCCGTCAATATCGCGGCCAATCCTGACGGAGTGGCTTCGGACGCCGCCCCGGCGGGTGAGAACGTCTGATAAAGCCTGCGCCCTGTCGCGCCGATGACGTTTTTTCTAAAGCGGGTGGATTGCGCGGAGAGACGGTCCCACATGGCCGATCCCCATTTGGCGATATTCAGCCCGAGCTTGCGGTATGTCCAATCCAAATCGATGATTTCCGCCCGTCTTTCTGCGGGATAGAGTTTGAACCGTTTGAGGAGCGTAAAGGCGAAAATCGCCGCGAAGAGGAGCTGCAACTGGAACACCACATGATCCCATGTATAGGGCTTATACGCATACTCCATCTCATAGGGCATGAGCGCGTAGAGGTTTTGATAGCCGCCAAAAGGCCATGCCAGATAGAAGCAAAGAAACGCCGCAATCCCCATCGCCGCGAGCATATTCCACGGCGCTTCTTTCACGCGGCGACCGCTGTCATGCGCGAAGAAAGTGAAATGCGGGACCTTAATCCCGGAATGTTCCATAACACCCGCAGAGGCGAAGAGCATCATCAGGAACGGCACCCAGAGATGCTCTTCCAGCGCGGCGGAGAGGATCATCGCCTTCGTGACAAAGGCGGCCAATAACGGGAAGGCCGCTATGGACCCGGCCCCGATGAGGCAGAACACCGTTGTGTAAGGCATGGAGCGGAACAGCCCGCCGAGCTCTGACGCTTTGGCTGTGCCCGTGCGGTACATCACTGCGCCGATGGACATAAACAGCAGCCCTTTAAAGATAACGTGGACAAAGACTTGTCCGACGACACCGTTCAGCGCCAGCGATGTCCCGATGCCAATACCGCAGACCATAAAGCCCAGCTGGTTATTGAGCGAGTAAGCCAAGACGCGGCGCAGGTCGTTTTCAACCACGGCAAAGAAGACCGGGAAACAGGTCATAATCGCGCCGATCCAAATCAGGATGTCTTCGCCCGCATAACCGCGCGCGAGGGCATAGACCGCGAATTTCGTGGTGAAACTGGCGAGGATCACCGTGCCCGTGATGGAGGCTTTTGGATAGGCATCTTGCATCCACATATGGAGGCCCGGAAAGCCGACTTTGATCCCGATAGCGAGGAGCATGATCCAACCGCCGGGACTGTCGAGGCCGATCTCATTGAACATGAAATCGCCGCCATTGGCCTGCGCGAACATGACCGCACCGGCCAGCAACATGACGCCGGATAAAACATGGATCGCGAGATAGCGCACGCCAGCCGCATAGGCATGGTCGCCGCCTTTCCAGATGAGGAAGACGGAACTAATCGCCGTTAATTCCCACATGACAAAGAGCGTAATCATATCGCCCGCGAGCACGCCCGCGATGGCTGCGCCCGTGTAAATGAGCGCAGAGCTATCCGTCATGCGGCATTTTTCATGCAGGCCGTAAATGCCGTTAATCACGCCCGCGAGACAGAATAAATACCCCCAGACAACGGATAGATTATCAATCCGCAGCGTTGTTAGCTCGACAGGGCCGAATGGGAACTCACCCCCGAAATGCGCGCCGGGGTTCAACCCGTTGAGTTGGAAAATTATAACACCTGCAAATATCGGCGCGGCAATCACAAAGGCTTTGCGCGCATGACCGATGGGCAGCAGCGTACAAATCAGGCCCGCGAGAATAACCCAGAGGCCGGGGTTTATTTCGGCGAGAAATGGGAGTTGATCAATCATGATGCGGCTCCCCCGTGATCATAGGATCGGTGCTAACATCCGGATCGGGCAGACCGCCCTCCCCGTAATAATCTTCATCCCGGCCCAGAAACTTGAACAGCGTATTCGCGGAGAGTACAATCGTGCTGTAGGCGAGAAAACCCCAAATCGCCCAACTGCCCGTGATATATTCCTCATAGGGCAGCGGATGTTTTTGCGGATGAAACCAGCCGAGGATGATGCAGATGATCATTCCGACCAGCGGGATCCAAATGAAATTTCGGCGGGTTTTGATGCTGCCTAAAAACAGGAAAGGCTTTGCAGCCGGATGGATGTCATCATGTGGCTTCGTCTCGGCATCTGCCTCTGGAAGTGTCTCTATTTCAACGCTCATTACAGGCCTCCTGCGGGCAGGATGGGTTGCAGGAAGTCAAGGATACCGCCTGCAAAGAAGAACAGCACAAGCGAGCCAATCGCCGTGATGACGGGCGGTATAATCACCCATCGATGTTTCTTTCTGACTTCCGCGATATGGGCGTCATCTTCCGGATTGGCGGGGGCTTTCATAAAGCCGCGCACGGCAATCGGGACGAGATAGATAATGTTCAAGATTGAGGACGCAATCAGCGCGACGATGAGAATGGCTTTGCCGCTGTCAACTGCCCCCATCATCAACATAAATTTCGGCCAAGAGCCGCCCAAAGGGGGAATCCCAATGATGGACAGAGCGCCCACGAGGAATGCGCCAAACACCCACGGCATGGTGCGGCCCAACCCATCGAGCTGTGAGATATTCGTGCGGTGCGCAATCGTGTAAATCGCGCCCGCACACATAAAGAGCGTGATCTTACCCCAAGCATGCATAACAATCTGAAGGCCGCCGCCGAGTATCCCCATGCTCACCGCCAGCATCGCGCCCAGGGTGATGTAAGAGAGCTGCGAGACGGTGGAATAGGCCAGACGCGCTTTTAGATTATCTTGTCGCAGGGCGATGACGGAGGCGAGCACGATGGAAATCGCGGCTATCCATGCGAGCCATGTCGAGGATGGCGTCGCCAATGTCAGGGCCGGACCAAAGGTGTATGTAATGACTTTCAGCATGGTGAACACGCCTGCCTTCACAACCGCCACAGCATGGAGAAGCGCGGACACAGGAGTCGGCGCGACCATCGCATTGGGTAGCCATGGATGGGTCGGCATGAGCGCCGCTTTGCCGATACCAAAGGCAAAGAGGAACAGCAGGATAGATGTGGCAAAAAGCGACGTTCCCGGCGGGAAAATTCCGCCGACGACAAAATCGGTCGTGCCTGCGATAACGTAGGTTCCGATAATCGCGGGCAGCAGAAGCGCTAGAGACGTGCCCATCAGGATCAGCGCATAAATCGTGCCGCCGCGTTTAGCTTTCGCGTCGCCCTTATGCGTCACCAGCGGGAAGGTAGAAATCGTCAGGGCTTCGTAAAAGATAAATAAAGTTATGAGGTTGGCCGACGCCGCAATCCCCATAGAGGCGGCAATCGCAATCGCGACACAGGCAAAAAACCGCGTTTGGTTCTTCTCTTTATTGCCGCGCATATAGCCCAGCGTGAATAGGGAGTTCACGATCCATAGCGAGGACGCAATCGCGGCAAATGTCGCGCCGAGCGGTTCTAATTTTAGCGCGAAATTAAACCTGCCGGCAAAACTGCCCAGACGAAGTTCCGGGCGGCCACCCGACGCGACGTCGATGCAGAGATACACAACCGTGGCCAGCAGGGCGAGACCTGCGACAAATGTCACGCCTTCGCGCACATTTTGGGACTTGCCAACCAGCGGGATAAGCACAGCCGCCAGCAGCGGAATAATCAGCAATAAAGCGAGCGCAATTTGCGGTGTCATTGCGAAATCCATTACCCCGCCCCCAATAAGAGCTCAGCCGCGCGTATCGCCATACCCACCATCGTATCGGACCAAATACCGACAAAGACGGACGCCAATGCCAAGGTCCACATGGGCAGCAGCATCGCAATTGGCGCTTCATTGCGCACAACGACCTCGCCGTTTACAACAGGCGGGGATTGGAAATAGGCCACGAGCAAAAGGCGTCCAATATAGATAAGCGCCAATATCGACGTGACCATTATGACGGCGACCGCCCACCACCAACCCGAGTCTGCAGCCGCGAAAGTCAAATTCACTTTCGACACAAATCCGGCGGTAAAAGGCACGCCAATCAGGGACAGGCCGGAGACTGTGAACGCGCCCATGGTCAGCGGCATGGTCTTGCCCAGGCCTCGGAAATCCTCCGTGCGGGTAATTCCAAAACGGTACCACATCGCGCCGATCGCCAAAAACAAGCCGCCCTTGATAATCGCGTGATTAAGCAAGTGAAGATATCCGGCGGCGACAGAGGCCGTTGTCGCAATCCCGATACCCAGCAACATATAGCCGACCTGCGCCACGGAAGAATAGGCGAGCATCCGCCGCACATCGGTCTGGAAGATGGCTTGCAGGGAGGCGAAAATCATCCCGACCACCCCTAACCCGACGAGAACAAACATCAGCACATCGGCGACATAGCTATAGCTGGGGTCAAAGACGAAGAAGGTGAAGCGCAGAAGTAGATACAGCGCGGCTTTCGTCGCGGTGGAGGCCAGAAACGCAGCCACGGGTGTGGGCGAGTAAGCATAAGCGCCGGGCAGCCAAGTATGCAGCGGGAACATGGCCAGCTTCAGTCCCAATCCGATCACAATAAAGCCAAAGGCGATTTTAGCGACGCGCGAGCCGCCGTCCAAATCGGCCAAAATCCGGGCCATATCTGCCATATTGAGCGTGCCGGTTTCCATATAAAGAAAGCCGACACCAATGACGAAGAAAGTCGCGCCAATAGAGCCTAGAATGAGATAATTATAGGCGGCGGAAAGCGCGCGCCGATCCCGCGCTGCGCCCATCGCCACCAAAACATAGGTCGAGATTGAAGACACTTCGAGGAAGACAAAAACGTTAAACGCATCGCCCGTCACCGTCATGCCCAACAGCCCCGCCGTACACAGCAAGAAAGCCGCGTAAAAAGGCGCGCGTTTATTAGGTTTAATTTCCGCGACAGTCGCCGGGAGCGCATAAATCACAGTGATCAAACTCATCAAAGCGATGAGGACGACGACAGGCGCATTTAACGCGTCAATGACAAGGGAAATCCCATGCGGCGGCGCCCATCCGCCCATTTTGTAAATCGTGGTGCCGACTTCGGCGTTATAAAGAGCAATCGTGAAGGCCGTCACGGTCAGGATGGCCGTCACGATAAATGTGCTGGCCCAAGCGACACGCTTATTCGGGAGGATGGCCGTAATTGCCGCCATAATCAACGGCAGCGCCATGAGGAAAGCCGGCGCGTGAGCCAGCAGCCAGTCCGGAACAAATTCAAGGAAAGACATCAGTCTGCCGTCCCTTCAAGATTGTAAACAAAGTCCGCCGCTTCGATCTCGTCTTCCTCAATCGTGCGGTAAACTTCGCGAATACGCACCGTCAACGCGAGACCAATGGAAAGCGTCGCAACGCCCACAACAATCGCCGTCAGGATGAGAACATGCGGGAGAGGATTGGAATAGAGCACATCGCTGCCCGGGCCCGGTAGAATATAGGACGCGCCCCCGGCGGCGGTTTGGATCGTGCCTTCCAGCAGAGCATGGCCGTCTTTATCTGCGCCATACCCTTTATCTTCGATCAAGATAGGCGGTTGTCCGCCGGAGACTTTGCCGATGGTGATATACAGCAAGAAAACGGAGGTTTGGAAAACTGACAGACCCGCGAGTTTTTTAATTAAATTCCGCGAAGCAAAAACGATATAGAGCCCCGTCATCATAAGAATGATCACGATGATATAATTATATTGTAAGAACAGGTCAGACATCTACCAATCCTCATCCGACGTTTCAGGTTGGCGAGAGCCAAAGGCGTAAAAAATCGCAATCATGACCGTCGTCACCGTGACTAAGACGCCAAGCTCGACCGCGAGAATCCCGTAATGCTGACCTGCGATGGAATCCGATGCAAGGTTAGAATAATTCAGAAACTCCCCGCCAAGAATCAGGTTCACGACCCCCGTGCCGCCGTAAAGGATAACGCCCAGCGTCATACCGTATCGGATGAGGCGCGGGGGGAAGGCTTTCTTGGCTTCAGCCAGACCGAAAATCAGCGCATATAATATCACGGAGGCTGCGAGGATTACGCCCGCTTGGAATCCACCCCCGGGTCCGTAATCGCCGTGGAATTGCACGTAAAAGGCAAAAAGCGCGATAAGCGGAATGAGAAATTTCGCGATAACGCGCAGCAAGACATGCGGGTCGCGTCCAAATTCATCAACGCCAAGTTTTTCTTCAGGATTGCTCATGTCTCGCCCTCCGCTTTTTGGTCCGGCGTGCGGATATCTTCGACATTGGCGGCGGACGGCGCCGTGCGGTCATTGATGACTTGGCCATTTGGCTTGGCTTCCCAACGTCCGGCATTTCCGTTCAGGCCGAGTAATAATAAAACACCCAAACCGGCAGAGAAAATCACGACAACTTCCCCAAATGTATCATAGCCCCGATAGCTGGCGAGGACAGCGGTGACGACGTTTGGAATTTGGATGTCTTCCGCTGTTTTGCCAATGAAATCCATGCCGACATAGGCGTTAGCGGGCGAGTTCACATCGCCAAATGCGGGCATGTCGCCAACAGCATAAAGCATGGCGGCCCCGGCGAGAACCACGACCATCAACGCGCCAAATTGCCTGCGCATTGGCACAGGTGTTGATTTTCGATCCGCCAGCAACATGGCCGACAACATCAGAACCGTCGACACTCCGGCCCCAACGGCGGCTTCGGTAAAGGCCACATCAACGGCATCTAATGTGACAAACCAGACGGCACATACGAGTGAATAAACGCCCTGCAACATGACAATCGCAAAGAGCGAGCGCATCCGCACAATGGCAAAGGCCACCACGACCAAAAGCGCCATCAGGCAAATATCCAGGAGCAAAACCGGAACCGCGAAGGCTGGCTCTGCCGCGGCGGCGGCGATGAGGTTCACGGCGCGTCCTCCTCAATCTCAGGCGCGCGGTAAGGCCCCAAAAGTGGCTTTAATCCCGCGCGGTAAGCGGCATGGGCGACAGCATGGGTCGCTGTTGGAGATGTGATGAGCAGGAAGAACGCAACCAATAATAATTTGAGCACCATCTGCAAATTATCCGCTTGGAAGATCAAGGCGAGCAGGATGAGTTCTGCGCCTAAAGTATCAGTCATACCTGCCGCGTGAAGCCGCGTGTAAAAATCAGGCAAACGCAAAACACCGATGGTTCCGGCGAGCACAAAGAACAGACCTGCGCTCATAGAGACCAGCGTGCCTATTGTGGAAATAATACCCCACCAATCAATATTATGGGCGGCTTCGGCGGCATGGGCGGCATCAGCAGCAGCGGCGAAAATCAAACTCATGATCTGCCTCCCCGCTGCGTCTCATCGCTGCGCATTAAACCCACATCCAAGGCGCGGTAATTGAAAAATTTGAGAACGGCGATCGTCGCGATGAAATTCATCAGCGCATAAAGTAGCGCTATATCAACGCCGTCGGGTCGGCCGATGATGAAACAAAAGACGCAAAGGAACAAAACGGTTTTCGTCCCGAAACTATTCACGGCCAGCAAACGATCATAAAGCGTCGGCCCGCCAATGAGGCGCGCCAGCATTAACGCCATGGAGACGATGATGAGAATGGCAGAGCCCAACATGAAATATCCCATAAGCGGGCTCATGACGTCTCTCCCGAAATCCGGTCGCCCTTGCGGGGCACATCAATATTTTCGCCAATCGCCCACCCGGAACGCTCTGCCATTTCCGCGAAATCTTCGGGGTCGGACATTTCCGACAGCAGCGCATGGACCAAGATATGGTCGTCCTGAATATCAACGCTAACTGTCCCGGGTGTGAGGGTAATGGAATTGGCGAACATGACTTTGCCGATGTCAGTTTTTTGCGGCGTTGGAATACGTGTCAGTGTCGGGGAGATCGCCATGTCCGGCGACATAACGGCGCGCACAACCGCAATATTGGCTTTGATAATCTCAACAAATAACCAAGCGAAATAGCCAATCGTGAGCGGCGCGGTCAGGTAGGGCGCAGTCTCTCCGTCCAAGATACGCATGCGCTTCGCGATCCAGATCGTCAAAACAATCGAAATAACGCCCAGCGACAGCAGCATCGGTTTGAAATAACCCGAGAGCGTCAGCCATGTCGCCACCAAGGCGACAATTAATATCAGAGTATATCGCAGCAGAACCCGCTCCCTTGAAAACGTCCAACGGTCATAGCGAGGGAATCAGGGCGGTTAAAGCCTAAAGCGGCTCAAACCAGACCGAAATCTGTGGAATAGAAGTGTGAGACCTTCACGGCGATGGGGTCGCGCCGGCGATGCGGCATTTAGCCTTTCGTTTTTGCGACCCAATCCTCCGCCTGTGCCTGCGCAGCCTGAATATCCGCTTCGGGCAGACCTGTCACAAATCTCGCAATGCCTTTTTCATCATCAATGGCGAGAACACCTCTTTTTGTGTGATTTGAAATGAGGGCCCATTTCAACGCCCCGATTTCATCTCGCTCAACAAGCGTGCCGTCTTTTAGCCGTTCCGCCAAATAATACTGCCCCTCCGCAAGTCCGCCTTCGGCGCCCTCCCGGGCCAGTTCTATGATTGTTTCGTCTTTGACATCCGGGAAGACATCAAAATTATGGAAATAGATGGAGCTTAATCGGTAAGCACTTTCGGCTGACGGACCGGCCAGTTCAAATGCGGTCGCGGCAGCTTTTAGATCCCTGCGTTTAAGTGTGTAATTAGAGAATTCACTGGCGTGAAATTTCCCCAGCTCAAGATAAGCCTCCTTTGAGCCCTGCGCACCCGCTTGATTGAGGGTTTCAATCCCCTTCTCCACCTCGCCTTTATCAGAACTTCCTAATAGATGTTTGCCGACCGCAAGCTGCGAATCCGTAAATCCAAGATAGCTTTCTATTTCTAAGGCGGTTTTTTTAATCGCGCGGCCGCCCTGAAAATGCTGAACCCGAAAAACATGATAATTTGAGAGATCATAAAGCTCACGCGCGCGGGCTTTGAGGCTTTTGAGTTTCACGGCCTTTAAAGCCTTCACGTCACTATCTTGTTTTATGGAAAGCCCCGGGTTGGAATAAGCTCTCGAAACGAAGTGAACATCGATTGCACTTGCCTCTCCGTAGCGATCCACTTGTGATAAAAGCGGCTCCCGTGCGCGCTCAAGTTCAGCCTTTGTAATGGGGGTGTCCTGAAGGCTTGAGATAACAGATCGAAAACTGTCATGTGCCGGGCGTTCATTAACCGGGTCAAATTGCGCGTATAAACATACGAAACCCAGATTGGGAAACACATTATTCGCGTGCCGATAAACCTGCGGCGAATAACTAATCCCGAGTTCAACCCTCAAATTTTCCCGAAGACGGTTTTGTGCTATTTTTGAAAGTAAATTGGCTTGTGAAAATCTAGGTTCGAATGCCGAAACAGACTCCGGGTGGCAATAAAACAACGCCATCTGATCCGCCGATCCGGCATATGTTAATGTCGAAAGGCCCGGTTCAATCAGCGTGACGGACTCGTTCGTTTGGACCGGCTCGGTTGTTACACCAGGCCTGCGCGGCACTGCGCCTACACTCGAGGCGAATGCCGTCTCTAACGCTTGCGCATCAAAGTCGCCCACAACCCCGACTTCGATGGTCCCCTTTTTTATAATTCGGTCGATATCTGCATTGATGAGAGAATTGATGACATAGCTATTGGCGAACATGGATCTCTGCGGAGCGGACTGCCCCGAATAGGCAAATCTGATTTCCAAGAGTCCTTCCGTGACGGGGGACCGCCGACCTGAATTTTTTACGGCTTTGATCCGCTCCTTGAATTTCTTCTTAAAGTCCTTTGACTCGGGATCAAAAGAGACGAGAAAGCTCGACATCAAATCCAACCCGTCTTGTAGCGATTCCGGTGTTGTCGAAAGGTAAAGAACGAGACGGTCCTCAAACAAATAGAGTCCAAAATCTGTTTGAGTCCCAACAAATTGACGGTCCATGTGATAGGCATCCGCGCCTTTTATGTCCGCCCGGGAGATTTGCAGAACCTTTTCACTTATCGCGGCATAGTTTGTCTCAACCATCTCACTGCCGGGGTCTCGTAGGTTCAGCGTGATCAGAATATTATCCGGCTCGTCATCTCTGACTTTGTAATTTAGGCGAACACCATTTTCGAAGAGAAGTCTTTGCGTCTTACCGGACCGCTCAACATCGCGAGATTTAATTTTTCCGATCTCATCAAATTCAACGAATTGAAAAGACGTATCAGTTACCGCGACAGGTGCGCTCAGAACACGCTCTGCGACGTCCAGTCTTGCAGCTTTCACATTCGCAATTTTTCCTGTCATATCCGCCTTAGATTGCGACCAATATTTGGGCTCGAAGTCAGACCACATGTCTCGCGCAGCAAGATTAAAATCTTCCAAGTTAAGCCCCGCCGATATTTCATCAATAATCGCTAATTCCTGCGAGGAGGCGTTGTAAACATTGCCACCGGTGAATCGGCTCCTGATATTATTGGCCTCAGACCAGGCTTGGATGGTGTCTGCTGATGTGTCCCGACGGTCAAAGGGCGCTCGCTTTTTTGCAATCGCATAGTCGAGCTCTTCTTGCGTGAACCCAAATTCTACGGCTTTGCGGCGCTCCTCTTCAAAGATTGTCATCGCCACGGGAAAATCTCTTGCTGCGAGTCTGACGCCGATGAGATCATGGGCTTTGGTGCTTTTCCGGGTTAGGTTTATCCAATTAACTTGTGGTTCAGCCTCCACGCGCTGATCAATTCTGCTCTCCACGACGGAATTAACGAGCCTCTGAACAATAGTTCGCTTCCGCGCCTCAAAACTATCCCCCTGCCACGCCCTGGGTCGGTGCTGCAATGCGTTCAACTGGGTTCGCGCTTTTGGATCTCTGAAGGACACAACGTCCTCAACCTTGCTGATGGGCCCTTGTGTGGAGCTATCCCGCCGCGCAGCGTTTGATTCTGCGGCCGGCCATTCAGAGAAAATCTTTGCAATATCTCGTTTGGATCTCTTCAAATCGACATCGCCCACGATCACGAGCAACGCATGTTTCGGCAAATAATGCTCGGCCTTAAAGTCTTCCAAATCTTTTAACGTGATAGCGTCGAGACTGTCTTCCGTTCCAATACCCTCCACTGTTTCACGGGGATTATTGGGGCGTTCAAACGCGCGGTAGGATCGTGCTGCCCGTCTTTCAACCGTGTCTCGGACTTTCAACTCCGCCAAGACGATGCGTTTCTCTGCTTCCATATTTTCTTGGTTTAAACCCGACAGATCGATGAGGGTTTTGAGGGACTTCAGCGCATCATTAACGGTCGTCTTACCGGCAGCTGACAGGTTGATCCGGTAGTAGGTATTGTCGGCCTGAGTATATCCGTTGAGATCGTTGCCATATCCGACACCGCCGGCTTGTAACTCGTGAATGACGGATCCATCTTTTTCGCCGCGCTTGCCGCGAAAGGCGATATGCTCGAGCAAATGGGCAATGCCGTAAAGCCCTTCCGCTTCATGATTATACCCAACATCCATATTGAGTTGGACAGATATGGTGCCGTGTATGTCTGCCACAGGCAAAATCGCATAGCGCATTCCGTTGTCCAAACGGCCATATTCCACGCGAGGGTCGGGCGCGACGTCAGAGATATCATGCGGCCAATCATGTATGTCGGGCGAGAAAATCCCAGCCGATACAGTCTCTACGGATTGAGCTGTGAGGGGAGATTGCGACGCCTCATCCCCATTCGTTTTCGCGCAGCCGGAAATGAGAAGACCCCCCGAAAGACCGAGGCTGACTAATATCGGAAAGCGTGCAAAAATTGAAAAGACCATTGTCTCACACTGCGGCCGAGATTCAGTTTCGACAAGGCTCGGCCCGCTGAATTAGGACCAATTTTGCGACATTCTTCGGTTTTTTAGAGAAGTTTTCGAAAATCCATTACGGCGCGTGGGTTTTGCAGAATGGGGTGTGCGGCAGGGTTTTGAGCCGTTCCGCATCAATCGGGTCGCCGGATTTAACGCATACGCCATAGGTTCCGGCTTTAATCCGATCCAACGCAGCATCAATGGCGCGAATTTCGCTCTGCGCCATGTCGTCCAAATCATCAAGCACATCGAGGTTGCGGACCTCGCCGCTGTCGCCGTCAAACGGCTCGTCACCGGACTGCTCGAACTTGTCTTCAATCTCTTCCGTCTTGCCCATGAGATAGGCGCGGCGCTCTGTCAGGACTTTTTTATAGTGTTTTGTATCAGTCATAAAAACTCGCTTTCAGAGTTACAACGCGCGGGGTGGGGAAATGGGTGCGGGAAAATTCATGCAGGAGTGATGTTGGACCAACATCTGTCGAGAAACCTTGTAACGCACATAAACTAGACAATGCATAATTATATTGTTAAGCTTTAACGGTAGGCGCAAAAATTGATCTCGGAGAGAGACATGCGACTTACACTTATCCCAAATTTGATTTTATCAGGCGCGATCCTTACGTCATTATCCGCATGTGCGGGTAGCCCCGCCAGAAACATGATAGATCTCCGGAAAAGCATGAAAGCCAGTAAACCGGCGAGACTCGCAAAAGCTGCAGAAAACAAAAAAGGGCTCACGGACGGCACGAAAGCCGGGTTGATTTTCGTTTTAGCGAGAGATGGATTCAGGGGGTCTGTTCCATGCAATACCGGCACAATGGAATTTAAAAATACTGAAACAGGGCAGGTTTTTGAATCGAGCTTCCATAGAGTCGGGGCGGGCATGAGCGGACCGCGCATGGTTGTGTTGGATCCCGGCAGCTACATTCCGACTAAAGGCAAATGCGGATATGTTGTTGATAAGAATGAATACCGAACCAAATATGCCCGAGAGGTTCCTTTTATCGTCTTGGCCAAAGACACGAAACCCGTCACCCTGGGCGGCGGGGAGCTGGTCTACCCGGGGACATATAAGTTCAACCAAGTCAAAGGACCGGTCTTTTCATTTGAGTACGAAATTCCGAAAAAAAGAGACTATCGGGATTATGCCGAAAGGCGTTATCCGGATTTAGCTGACCGATACAGGAACTCATATAATTCAAATGAGACGTCCCCGTAACGGCATCATTGACAGCTAAGCGCATCGCCGTTCATGTTGGCTAATAACTGCTCCGAAACGCTACGCGTTTCGGTTCTTCGACATTCGATATGTATCAAATTATCTGCGTTACCCCCGGTGCGAGAACACCAAGGCGGCCGTGATCGCGGCGGCGCCGAATTCTTCTTCGCGTGGGATCACGCCGTTTTTGATATAGCGCAGCACATCCGCGTTCAAGGACGCCGTCAGCGACCAGTTCCAATAGCGCAAAACAGTCTGCGCCTTATCCGTGGAGATGACGTCGTAAGTTTCCATGACCCGCGCGAGGCTGGGGTGCATGGTCCCGTCGGCTTCGTGGAGGGGGCGTTTTAACGCGCGCCAAAGTTTTTCTATATGTTCACGTTTCAGGCCCGGCGCTTTACAGAGAATAGCAATCCCCTCGCCGCCTTTATCTGTCAGAATTTGCGCGCCCGTGGCAGGTTTCACACCGGCCATATAGGATATTTCTTCCGTCAAATACCGAGTTAGGCCTTGCGCCTCAGCGGCGTCAATCGCGGCCTCTATACCTTCAAATTCGGACCGCTCAATCGCGGCGCGGTTGCGTTGGCGACGTTCAATAAATTGTAATGCCTTGCGTACGCCTGCATCTGACCAACCATCAGCAGCGGCCTTTGGGAATAAATCGGAACAGCTTTCCTGCAGCACGTTCCGCGTCACCGCAAAACGATGGAGAATTTTCTTCCGGTTCGCAGTTGAGGCCCACCAAAACATCGTCAGGCCGTGAGACGGGCGCAGTTCATCACGTTTAACGAGCAAGCCGACATAGGGTTGGTGCGAGCGGGAGACCGTTAAAATGCGTTGGATCGCGGTTTCAGAGAAATGCGCGCGTTTGTTTTTTAGCAAGGCTTCAACAACATCCTCGTCCAGAAATTCAACCATGGCATCAACAACGGCATCTGAGACGTCGCGGCGTTTGGCAATAACGCCGCGATGTTCGCTGGAAACTTTGCGCGCGATTTGGATCAAATCCGAGTCGGTCAGCGACTTGCTGTTTTCCAAAACATGACGAGCGATCCTGATTTCATCCTTGGCCAGTATAACCAGAATAGTGCGCGGGGCCTCGTTCAACATGACCAGGCGTTTGGCGACAGATTCGCGAATATCGGCATCGGCGGATCGCAGCAACTCTACCAGAACGTCCCCTGCCATATGGCGCTCTTGCGGGGTTAACTGACTGGCGGGGATGCAGATCACATCTGCGAGACGTTTGGCCAATTGTCGCCGCACGGCCTTATCATCAACGTCCACAACGGACGGGTCCAGCTCCAACGGTGCCTCACTTGGCAGATCGCTTTTTTGTTGAATGGCTAATCCGGCCATAGGGCTCACTTCTTTGGGTTGCACGCTGCGCAGCGATAGATTCGTCCAATCCTACCGTGATAGGGTTAATGGGAAGTGACTTCGGACATCGACCCTACACATTTGGGCGGGCGCTCCCTATGTCAGGGATTCGATAGGAGACCCCATATGAAAATCCGCCCCGCGCAGCCTGCCCCTAAAGCCGAAAAACGCCCCCATACGCAGAGGCGTTTTGGTGTGGATTGGACTGATGATTACGCATGGATGCGGGATGATAATTGGCAGGCCGTCATGCGCGACCCTTCCGGGCTGGACGCGGATATTCGCGCGCATTTGGAAGCCGAGAATGCCTATACGACCGCGGCGCTGGAGCCTGTCACAGCATTGAAAGACGAGATTTTCGCGGAAATGAAAGGACGGCTGGAGCCCACCGCGCGGGGCGTGCCGATGCCGGACGGGCCCTATGCTTATTTCCATTTCTACCGCGAAGGCGATCAACACGGCGTTTATGCGCGGCATGAGATTGCGGCGCACGCCCCCGAAGACGATATTATCTTGGATTGTGACGCGGAAGCCAAAGGTACGAAATTTTTTGACCTCGGCGATGTGTCGCACAGCCCTGATCATAACTGGCTGACCTATTCCGTGGATGATAAAGGCAGCGAGAATTACCAAGTCTTCCTGCGCGATTTGGCGACCGGCGAAAGATCCTCAACGGGCATTGACCGCTCTGCGGGGGCCTTGGTCTGGGCGGCGGATAACCGAACCTTGTTTTGGGTCGAGCGAGATGAGAACCAACGGCCCTATGCTGTGCGGTTTCGCGATGTGTTTGACGCGCGAGGCAAAATCCACACGGCCTATGAGGAACAAGACCCGGGATTTTTTGTAAGCGTCGGCGTCTCTGATGATGATAAATTTATCGAAATCAGCGCGCATAATCACACGACATCAGAGATTCACCGCATCCCGGCCTCTGTGCCGCAAACGCCGCCTGTATGCTTCTCCGCCCGCCAAGCCGGGATAGAATATAGCCTGCATGATCAAGGCGGCGTCACTTATATTCTGACCAACGCCCCAGATAGCGAAGGGAATGGTGCGGTTGATTTTCAGATTATGACGGGCGAGCCCGGCCAATCACCGTCGGAGTGGTCAGATTTTCTGCCGCATCAATCCGGACGATTGATACTGGGCATGGAAGCCTTTGAGAATTGGATCGTCAGGTTAGAGCGTGAAGACGCCCTGCCCCGCATCGTCATCCGCGATATGAAAAGCGGTGACGAACATGCGATTGATATGCCCGAAGCCGCTTATGGTCTCGGGATTAAATCGGGCTATGAATACGCAACCGACACGCTTTATTTCACCTACGCCTCGCCGTCGCGCCCCGGCACGGTTTACCGCTATGATATGAAAACCCGCGAGCGGGTCAGCGTGCGTGAACAAGTCGTGCCGAGCGGGCATAGTCCTGAGGACTACTGCGTCGAGCGCATCTCCATTACGGCACGCGACGGGGAGTCCATTCCTGTGACAATATTGGCGCGCAAACACGTGAAAATTGACGGCTCTAACCCGCTATTGCTTTATGGATATGGCTCTTACGGGATTACAATTCCGGCAGCGTTTCGAACAAATATTCTGTCGCTCGTGGATCGGGGTATGGTCTATGCGATTGCTCATATTCGCGGTGGACAGTCCAAAGGCTACCAATGGTATTTGGACGGGAAGCTGGAGAAGAAGGTCAACACCTTCAATGATTTCGTCGATACCGGACGCGCGCTGGCGAAATTGGGCTGGACGTCCGAAGGCCGCATTGTCGCCCATGGCGGATCGGCGGGCGGGCTGCTTGTGGGCGCAGCGCTGAACCAAGCGCCGGAGATTTTTGCAGGCGTCATGGCCGCCGTGCCTTTTGTCGACGTGCTCAACACGATGAGCGATACAGAGCTGCCCCTCACCCCGCCGGAATGGCCGGAGTGGGGAAATCCGATTGAAGATGAAGAGGCGTTCCACCGCCTGCGCAGCTACTCGCCCTATGATAATGTCACGGCCCGCGCCTATCCGCCTGCCCTCATAACGGGGGGCCTCACGGATCCCCGCGTCACCTATTGGGAGCCCGCAAAATGGGCAGCGAAATTACGCGAACATCAAACAGGCGACGCCCCCATTCTGCTAAAGATAAATATGGATGCCGGTCATCAAGGCGAAAGCGGCCGCTATGACAGCCTCAAAGAGACAGCACTGGAATATGCGTTTGCGCTGGACTGCGTGGGGTTGGGGTAGGTTTTACAATCAAAGGACACGGGTCTTTGGATTTTTCTTCGGCCGCCGCTTTGGCCGTTTTTTTTAACAACATCGTCTATGGCCATAGCCCGCTCCGGATCGAACAGCCTTAAATAGTCGCTGGTAACGTTATCGGCGATTTCATGCCGCTTTGGTTTCCGATTATGGAGATGGCAGTTCTTATCCGGCTCTAGCCTCTCCGGTAGACTTTCAGCATTCAACAAATCCCTAGACACGGCCTCGAGCGGCGCGGGACTAGATGCTGGAGATTGCCGCATGTGAAAATCCATGCGGTAATCGCCACAATAAACGTCCCAATCAGAAGCGTTTAAATAATCCGTCGGCTCCGGCACAATTCCGTCGAAACACTCGCTTTCATTATCATAGCGAGACCCAGCGTTATCCCGCCCGCTAAGGGCAGGATTAACCCATATCGCCAGATAATCATTCGGGTGGCGCGCTGATCCGAAATTCAGCGTCGTAATCGGGGACAAATTTCTTGCAGGATTTATCGTCTAATTGAAATCCGTTGGTGAAAATTGCGGCATCATAAGCTTGCTTGATTTTCTGGTAGCAAAGCTCTTTGGTGACGTCGCGACCACCACAAGAGACAAATTCGCACCGCCTGTCATCCGCTTCAATTTCGGCTTCTATAAATTGCGTCCATTTTTTGGCGTCGCCGCTTTGGCGAGACTTTTTCGGGACGGATTTGAACGCGTTTAATGCGGATTTTCGAGACAGGGTGCGAGGGGCGTTCTGTATCTGGGCATTTGTCAAGCTGCAGGACAGACGGTCAAACTTTGCATATTGGTCAAAGTAACAACTTCCAATTAACATTTGCGCTTTGCCCCGGTCATAGCCTCGGCCGATGGCCGTTTTGAAAGCGGCTTCAGAGTCCTTGCACGCCCCCGATTCGGAGAGTGCCTCGCCGAGTTCAACATTCAAATCGATATCGTCTGATAGCTTTGCTGCACGCGTCAGAAACGGAATGGCGCGTTCGGGTTCGCGCGCTGAGCGAAAAAAATATGCAGTTTGTTGCAGGTTTTCCGGCAAATCTGAAATCCGCTGCGCCTCCATTTCCCGTTCAAGGAAATTCGCCGCCTCAAAAGGCATGTCGTAGAAATCGTAATACTGAACGACTTTCAAAAGATCGTCTTCATCCGTTAAAAGTCTAGCCTGATACATCATTTGGTAGACTTCAAAGGCCTCGGCATCCCGCCCGTTATTTGCCAAAATCGATTACCAAATTTGCCATAGATGTTTATCGGAGGGCCAAAGGTCAATCATATCTTTGATGAGGCGTATCTGGTCGTCCGCCATCCCCAAATGACTATAGAGAAAATTCATCATGTCATAATGCTTGCGCGCTTTGGGTTTCGCGGTGTTAAACCATTTTTCCGCCCATGGCAGCGCTCGGTCAAAATCCTCCGTCTGAACCCATCCATTGACGAGAAGCTCAATATATTGCGGCTTTTCTTCACCCCCTGAACGCAGATAGCTTTCCAGCCGCTCCGCGCCCTCGCGATATTGACCATTGCCAATCATGAGTTGCGCGACGACGACTTCGATGTTGCCCACCTCCTTGGGCAATAATCCGCCGGAATTGATGGCGTTTTCAAAAGCCGATTGAGAGGCCTCTACCTGCCCAACTCATAGCTATATTGCCCAATCATCTGGTAGATTGTCGCGCGTTCAAATGTCTGGAGATCAGTCCTTTCTATGAGGGCGCGCAGCTCTTCTACGGCTGCCTCAAATTTCTCCTCCTCCGCGAATTGCATTGTCTTGTTGATGACATCACCCGCAGCTTGTGAAAACTCGCGCGACTCCGCCTGCGACCAAGCCGGGCTGACGGTGGCCCCGGCCATAAGCAACCCGCTCAAAATTGAAACCGCGCCTTTCCGAAAGGATATAGCCACCTCCCTAATACCCGCTCGGGAGGGGCAGAACCTCACCCCGCTCATCGCGCAGGTCAAAGCGGATTGTGGTTTCCAATCCGGAGCGGGAGACGGAGCGGCCATCCCTGATTTCCGGTGCATATTTCCACTTCTGCACGGATTTCACGGTCGGGGATGCGAGCCGGGCATTGGTGCAAGTCGATGTTTTCACATTAAACGGCTGGCCTTCGGCGCTGATGTCGAATGTCACGCGGCAATATCCCGACACATCGCCTTGTAGGAAACGGGCGGGGAAAACGGGCGGTATGCGGACATGTGGCGTGGGCGGGGTGTCAACCTGGATATTAACGCCGGCCCCAAACTCAATTTTCTCCATTTCAAACTCGGTCTTTTCTCCTGTCATCGGAATGAAGGGGAGGTTGACTTCAACCGTCTGCACGTATCCCGTTGTCGGCGGCGGCGGCGGAACGACGACCTCCTTTAAAGGGTCGGGGGCTTCTTTTCGAACTGCGATGGGAACAGGGTCGACACGGGGGTTAATTTCGAAACTCGCATTTTCCGCTTTATCCTGCGGCGTAAATTCGCTCGCGATGAGCGCTGCCATTGAGAGGGTTAGCGCGACGGTGATGGTCGCCGCGAAAGGCAAGGCAATCCCGTAACGCAGGGCATTTCCGGTCGTAGTTTTAACGGCGACCCCCTCACCTGAATTTTCTAATTTTAAATCTGAGTATGTCATGCCGTCCTTTCTAGTTATATTATAACGTTATAATATAACTAGAAATTTGGCAAGCTATTTTTTATTAGTAGAAAGCAAGACCTAAGCCCGCCATCCTCCCAACCTCGATAACACCCCGCCTCTTAGAAACAGCAGACATAAAAAAACCCGGCTCCAGGGCCGGGTTTTCTAATCTATGTGTGAGGTTTATTCCTCGGTCGTGGTGATCCGGAATTCCGCATCGTAATCCGCAACAAACCGCTGACAGGTTGGATCATCGAGCTTAAATCCGCCCGTGAAGATAACCGCGTCATAGGCCTGTTTGATCTTCTGGTAGCAAAGCTCGCGCTCGACATTTCGTTCAAATTCACAACGGCGATCAACGGCTTGTTTTTCCGCATTGATAAACTGGACCCATTTCGCCGCATTATTGCGCTCGCGAGAACTGCTTGGGACTTTATTAAAGGCCAAAATCGCGGATTCGCGTGCTTTAGTAATGGGCGCTTCGGCCATTTGCGCATCCGACATTTCGCAATTCAGACGGTCCAAAGTATTGGTCCGGTCATAGCGACAGTTGGCAATCAACATCCAGGATTTACCGGCGTCATAGCCGCGATTAATCGCTTCTGTAAAGGCGGCTTCTGATTTCTGACAAGAGCCCTCATTATAAAGCGCTTCGCCCAAATCGGCGTAAAGTTTTGCGTCACCGGATTGGCTGGCGGCGGTTTCCAAAATAGGGATCGCCCGCTTATATTCCCGCGCCTGACGGAACAGACCTGAGAGTTGCTTGAGCTTATCCGGCGACCGCGTAATACGGTTCGCATTCATCTCACGCTCTAGGATCTCAGCCGCTTGAAAAGGCATGTCGTAGAAGGAATAATATTGAACCACTTTCAGCAGGTCATCTTCGCTATTCAAAGCACCGCCGAGATAAAGCATCTTCGTGACTTCAAACGCTTCCTGTTCGCGGCCGCCATTGGCGAGCATGGAGGCCCAGGCATCCCAAAGCGTTTTGTCTTCCGGCCATCGGTTAATCATCTGTTTGACGATATCGGCCTGGCGGCCCTGCATACCGAGATTATTATAGAGGAAGTTCAATAGGTCGAAATGCTTACGCTCTTTCGGACTCGCCGCATTGAACCATTTTTCTGCCCAAGGCAGTGCGCGGTTATAATCTTCGGCCTGAACCCACGCATTGACGAGCAGGTCAATATATTGCGGCTTTTGCTGGCCGCCTGAATTCAAGTAATTTTCGAGGCGTGTTGCGCCCTCACGATATTGACCGTTACCGATCATGAGCTGCGCAATCACAACTTTGATATTGCCGACCTCATTGGGCAGCAATCCACCGGCGCTAATCGCGCTTTCGAAATATTGCTGCGCTTCCACGGCGCGGTCCAGCTCATAGCTATATTGACCCAACATCTGATACATGGTTGAGCGCTCATAGGAGTTCAGGTCCGGCAGGTTCAAAGCGTTTTTCAGCGCGTTGACGGCGCCGTTATTGTCGCCGGCCCCTGCCATGGTTTGCGCGTTGTTCACGGCCTCACCGGATTTCGCGTCAAATTGACGTCCTTCGTCAGCTTGCGCGTAGGCGGCACTCCCCAATGTTACACCGGAAACACCGATTGCGGCGACGGCCAACAGGCTGGCGCCCAATAGGGATGCGGCGCGAATGCGCAATCTCGAGGTCAAATTTTGGCAGGTCATGATGATTTCATCCTTGCTGTTGACGATCATCCCCCGAATGTCAGGGTCTGAAGCGTTAAATCGAGTGAGGCCGCAAGATGTCTCGCGACCTGAAAATCAAAGGCCTAGTAGCCTGACGGCATAGGCATGGTACGTCCGCGTTCGTCTTGCAGATCAAAGCGGATAGTGGATACCACGCCGCTCCGAGATACGGGACGTCCGTCGACGATTTTCGGGTTATATTTCCATTTCTGGACTGATTTCTTCGTCGCGCTTTCTAACTGACGGGACGTACAGGTCGTCGTTATAACGTTGAAAGGCTGGCCTTCCGGGCTGACATCAAAGCGAACTTTGCAATAGCCGGAGTTATCACCCTGCAAGAAACGCGGCGGAAAGATTGGCGGGATCCGCACGAGTGGCTGCGCATCACGGTCTGAAACGGTAATTTTAAAGTTGGACGCATCAATCTTGGGCGTCTCAAATTCGGGAATAGCGCCTTCGACAGACGCGATTTTCTCGGTCGGTTTATCGGCCTTCGCCCGCTCAATCATGGGCGGCGGCGGAGGTGTTACAACTTTTCTGACTTTGTCGACTTTGGTTTCACGCTCAATGACTTTGATGTCTTCAACCTTTGGATTGATTTCAAAACTGGCGGTTTCACCCTTATCCTGAGGTTTGAACTCTTCCGAGATCAAAGCGCGCATGGCGAGGAAAAGCACGACCGTAAAGACGGCCGCGAGTGGTGTTAAAATTAGCCAGCGGACTGTGTTACCCATTTTAGTCTCCTCTACTCTGTACCGACACGGGTGTTAATTTCCAGGTCTTGCATCAATTCCTGAACGGCCATCACGATGCCGACTTCAGCCTCGCGATCCGCTTTTATAATCGCTTCGGCCTTTGGGCTTTCTGCGAGAATAGACTGAATGATGGGACGAATTTCACCGATATCATATGGACGTTTGTCGATCCAAACTTCGTTTTGAGCGTTTACCGCGACGAGAATGGTTGGTTTGACCTTCGCATCCAGCGACGCGTCAGGCTGCTGGGGTTCGATGCCCGGCGTTTTTACGAAGACAGATGTGACGATGAAAAAGATCAATAGAATGAAGACAACGTCCAACATGGGCGTCATGTTCAATTCGGTATCCTCTTCAGGGATGACTGTGCGACCGCGTCTTGCCATGATGTTACCTTATTACAAGTAGAGCGCAAATGCAAGCGCATGTGCGATATTATTACATTGAACCGAAAAACACTCCGCTAAGAATATCGTTCGGCGGGCACCTCGCGCCAAAATCGGCGCGAGACTGGAAACTATTCGCCGCTCCGAACAATCTCGATTTTAGTCGGCAAATTACCCTGATCAAAACCGTCTTTCAGCATGATCAGATTCTTGTGGTGAGCCTTCTCATCCATCCGCAGAATAATCGCGGCGTTAGGTTTCTCAGACAACAAGCGCTCAACAGCGAGGATAACCCGATCGCAACCGGTGGACCGGCCGTCGACAGCGCAAGCGTCCCGACTATCCACATAAACCGTAATCGCCGGATTATTGGATGGCGGCGTATTGATGTCGTCCGGCGGTGGCGGAGGCTGTGTCAAATCAACACCCTGCTCGTCCAAAAATGTCGCCGTGACGATGAAAAAGATTAGCATGATAAACACGATGTCCAACATCGGTGTCATATCAACTTCGCCCTCATCAGCGCCCGTTGCTTTGCGGCTGCGTCTCATAGTGTTTCCTTTCCCAAAATCTTAGTTCGGGGAGCCATTAGGCCGCGTCGCGAACAGCGTGTTCGTCGAGATCATTGGCAAAGCGTGCGGTTTCCCGAGCACTCATCCGCGGCAAAATTGTCGCAAAGATAAGACCGGAAAGCGCAGCCATCATACCCGCCATTGTCGGGATGGTCGCCTTAAAGACCCCGCCCGCCATTAAGCGTGCGTTTGAAGATCCGGACAGCGCCATGACATCGAACACTTCAATCATGCCGGTCACAGTTCCCAGCAGACCCATGAGGGGTGCGAGAGCCACCAACGTTTTGATAATGCCGACATTGGCACCTGTACGTTCTTTGACTTGGCTGACCAATTCATCCTTGATCGCAGCTGCTCTCCAAGATGTTTTGTCAGACCGCGCATCCCATTCCGACATCAGCCGGGATTTGAGCGGTTTGTGCGCGAATAAATAATACGCAAACCGCTCCAGGATGAACGTCCACATAAAGAACGTCAGGATCATGATGTAAAAGAGGATGTTACCTCCGGTCCCCAGAAACTCCTGGAGACCGTTGAAGACATTTTCCATGGCGTAGGCCTTTCGTCGTCTTACGTTAAGTTATCCTAAGCGATGCTCGAACCGGTACCCAGACCGCGTGTTTCCACGTGACGGGCAACGATGCCGGCAGACTGCTCTTCCAATGTGCCCTGAATAGAGCGCGCCATCGAAGCACAGAAGCTGTGTAGGACGAGGAGCGGGATAGCCGCGTAGAGACCCAACATTGTGGTCACAAGCGCGACAGAGATACCGCCAGCCATTAGCTGTGGATCGCCTGTTCCGTAGATCATCATGGCTTGGAAGGTTTGGATCATACCCGTAACCGTACCAAGCAGTCCGAGAAGCGGAGCCACACCGGCCAGAAGTTTGAGGATGTTCAAGCCAAACTCGAATTTCGGCGATTCCCGTAAGATCGCTTCGTCGAGTTTCAGCTCAACTGTGTCCGCATCTTTATTCTGCGAACCTTCATACGCCATCATAACACGGCCAAGCGCGTTTGATTTGGACGGCTGTGCCTTACGCTTCTGACCATTGATGGCCATTTTCGCGAAGAACAAACGGATGATGTTAAAGATACCGAAGAGAATACCCAAAGCTGCCATGATAATGATAAACTTACCAATGTTACCACCTTGGACCCAGTGACGCTCTTTAAAGGACGGAACGCGCTCGAATGATTTCAGCAGCTCGCCGCGTGTTGGATCAAGCGGTGCATAAACCAGATCACCGGCAGCGGCAGATGCCACTTTTTGAGCGGCGGAAGAAATTTGACCGCCTGGCTGCTTTGGAAGCGCTGTCAGGAGCGGCGCATTTGCACCGGATTCTGCATCCGCTTTCTTATAGCCGAGGAACTCCGCACTTCCGGATGTGAAGATCGAGAATGGACCGACACGTGTGACAGGTTGAACGGCGCCGTCATCAATATTCGCGACGGGCGCTTCAAATTCAGCGATTTGGCGCTGAGCTTTAATTTCTTCCAGCATTGTTTGCCAAATGCTGTCCAAATCCTCTGAGGATGGCAGCGCTTTAGATTCTGAGATACGGCCTAAAACGGCTGTCCGCTTGGGATATTGCGCTGTGATCAAAGAGCTATCGAGAAGCGCCTTGAACTCACCGGCTTTAGAGCGGGCGAGACCGAACACTTCACCGAAGTCGCCTTGCGCGGCTTTCAAATCATTTTCCAGACTATCAATCTGGTTCCGGTTGGAGGCAAAGGAGCGCTCGACGCTCGCGGCGCGATTTTCCAATGTCCGCAATTCCTGCTGCGCTGTATTCAGCAAGCTTGACTGCTGGTTCGCACGTTGCTGGAACGTTTGGACGCGGGCGCGATTTTCTTGCTCCACTTTCGCGGCATTCTGACGAATGTCGTTAAGTAGGGCATCGACCGATGTGATTGATTGCGCTGCAGCCGGACCGGCTGACAACAGGAGGGCGGAACCGAACACGGCTGCCGTCGCTTTTGAGATGAATTTCATTTTGACGCTCATGTTAAGGATTCCTCTATTCTATTGACCGGCCAAGACGGGTGCAAAGACCACGCCCGGTGCGGCTTCGCCCTTGGCAATACGAATTGCCTGACGGAGTTGAATGGCATCTGCGCCGGTCAGGACATCCCAGTCCTTGTTACCCAGATTGTAAATTGCGATTTCACTTTCGTCCTTGGACACATAAACAAACGAAGTCCGGCCAAAGCGTATAAAGTTGACAACATTGCCCTCTCTCTTGGGATGCGCACCTTCGTAGGATTCAATACCCAAACCGTAAGTTACTTCGGCCTTGTAGGCATTCAAAACTTGGCGATATTGCTCCGCCGGAGAGACATCCGGATTGCCCAAAGCAGATTTCACGTAATCAATGCGTGCCATACGTTCATTCAGGTTGAACGGCAGGTCGGCCTTGATACTGTCTTCCAGTGCCGCTGTCATTTTCAACATCATCGGGCTCATGCCCTGTTTGATTTGATCAACCGTGCCAAGCTGACGACGCAAAGACGCGATTTCACTCTCCTGAGACGCCCGGAAAATATCCTGTTGCGCAACAAACAACTCAATATTGTCTTTTTGCTGCAAAACGGCGCGATATTCACGGACCGCGTTGTCAGCTTGGTCGTCCAGCTGCTCGACTTGACGCTGAGACGCCGCAGCAGCTGCCGTCGAAGACTTTGCCACACTGAGTGCGGTATCAAGCTGGGCCTGTGCCGGGGTGGCGAGCAGTCCAACTGCAACACCAGCCAGCAATAGGCGCTTGGCGATTGAAGATTTTAACATGGTTTCCTTCCAGGCTGCTTTAATTTTCGTTGCAGAGTGAGAAACTGACACCGCGTCAATGTCCCGCCCGCAATGGGTTTGATGAGGCGACACTATTGCGCCGCTTGCATAGTAATTGGCGCCGTCACGACACCGGGGGCACTCTCTCCGCGCGCAATGCGAACGGATCTACGAGCATTCAAAATATCGCCGGCACTGAGTTTTTCCCAGCCATTGGCTTCTTTGCTCCACCGGAAGCCTTCGCGGCTATCCAAATCGAGATAGATAAATGAGAGGCGGCCGAAATGGACATAATTGCCGTCTTTGATTTCGTCACTAATATCAGCAATGTCTCCCGGCGTTCCGTCAATGTTGAAGCCGTTCTCAAGACGCTCTTTCACATCCTTTGAAATGTTGCAGACAGATGATTCGATATCCTCGCGGCAAGCCGCTAAGCGGCGGCCCGGTGTATTCGGCTTTTTCATAGGGCTGTCGCCCGTATAGGCCGAGATTGTATAGCCGTAATTGGCCTCGATGTCATAAAGCATCATCGCACGGCGGAACAAATCCGCATCCAAAGTGTCATCACTGGCCAGTAAGCTGCGCAATCGGTCCAAGCGGGCAAAGCGCTCCTCTTTACGGAACGGCAAGTCGGACTCTATGACTTTTTCGATTTCAGCAACCATTTCGGTCACGATACCCCGGACAGAATCTTTGACTCCAGGAACTGTTTCGATCTGCGCCTTTAAGCTATCCATCTTTTCTTCCTGACGGATCATCATAACTTCGCGCTGCTCTATCGCGATTTTGGCATTCTGAATTTGATTCAACACGCCAACATATTCGTTGACCGCTGCGTCAGCATCTTGCGCCTGCGCAGCTGTCGACATCCCAAATGGGGTGCTGACCAACAGGCCAAGACAAAGCGCAATACGGGCGGGTTTGAAATTCACCACTCACGTCCTCCAAATTCGTTCGCACACTTTTTCGGTGCGTAGTCGATGCTCGCTTGAGCGAACCATTTCCTTAATCAAACATTACCCGGTATTGAGTGCAAGAGAATTTCGCGCAAAATATCCAGCTAGATCGATTTTATTTTGTTATAGAGTAACACAGGCAGGGTCTTTTGTCCACAGTCAAGGGCAAAACGATAAAAATTGTTGAAAGTTCAACCCTTAGCCATGTTGAAATCAAAGGCTTACAGGATGCCCGGTAGAGTGGACATGGTTGGGGCGGCTGGGGTCGAACCAACGATCACGGGATCAAAACCCGATGCCTTACCACTTGGCTACGCCCCAATATGACGTGTCTATGCCAGACGTGAGCGGCCTCATAATAGGCGAAACCCATCAACGCAACGGCTTTCGGTCAAAAAAAGGCAGAGTTGAGACTTTGATGTCAGCACCTCACGCCCCGTCATCATTGCCTAAACTGTGGAAAGCAGGAAATTGCCTCTTGCGGGCAATTTCTTATCGTTTAACAACAAATTGTAACTTACTTTCCCTGACGACTTCTGCACATGGGCTGTACAGACGCCTTATATTTGAGAATGGACCGAATCGTATGCGCCAGTTTTTCATTACAATGCTCGGGACGATTGCCGGAATTTTCGGCTTCTTTATCGTGCTTTTTATTCTCCTCATATTCTTTGGACTTGTCGGAGCGCTCTCCTCAGTTGGTGAAAAGACACCCGATAAGGTGCTCACGCTGGACCTGCGGCAGCCTATGATCGATCATTCTATTGGCGAGAGCTTGTTTGGTGACACGCCGAGCTCAGTCGTAGACACGGTCTACGCGCTCCACCGCGCGAAAGACGACAAGGCTGTGAAGGGCGTTTTCATCCGGGCCGAAAATTTCGGCATGGCCCCCGCCAGTGCGGAAGAACTCCGGCTTGCCCTGCTCGATTTTAAAACATCGGGTAAATTCGTAATCGCCCACGCCCAAGGATTTGAAGGCACATCCCTTATGACATATCAGGCCGTTTCAGCCGCGGATGAGATCTGGATGCAGGACACAACGGGATTTGCTATATCAGGCATGCGCTCAGAAACAGAGTTTTATGGCGGCGTGATGGAGAAGCTAGATGCTGATCCAGAATTTTTCCAATTTCACGAATATAAGAATGCGGTGAACAGCTACACTGAAAAAGGCTTCACGCCCGAGCACCGCGAAGCCACGACCAGCTATCTGACATCTTTATATGACAATGCCGTGGCGCAGATCGCAACAGATCGCGGCATGACGGCGCCGGGCATCACCCAAGTCTTGATGGCATCCCCGCACAGCGCGGAAGATGCGCTGGAAGCAGGTATGGTGGATAAGCTCGGCCAGCTCGAAGACGCCAAAGATTATGTGCGCAAGAAAGTGGGGAATGACAAAATCGCCTTTACCAGCGTATCATCTTATGGTCCGGGCACGACCAGCGGTGACAGTACGATCGCCTTTATTGGCGGACAAGGGGCGGTCCTGCCGGGTCAGTCCTCCGGCGGGTCAATCTTCTCTCCGGCCATTACCATGGGCGGGGATACGGTTTCAGCCGGATTTGACGCAGCATTGAAAGACAAGAAGGTCAAAGCCATCGTCTTCCGCGTCTCCTCGCCGGGCGGCAGCCCCGCAGCCTCTGACCAAATCTTGGCCGCAGCAGACCGCGCCCGCGACGCCGGCAAGCCTGTCGTGATCTCCATGGGTCAATATGCGGCCTCCGGCGGATATTACGTCTCAGCCCACGCTGATCACATTGTCGCCCTGCCCCAGACGATCACCGGGTCCATTGGCGTGTTTGGCGGCAAGGTCGCATTGGAAGGCACATTTGCCAAAGTCGGCTATAATATTGACGGTATCACCGTCGGTGGTGAGTTTGCCGGGGCCTATTCTCCGGACGCACCGTTCACCCCGACGCAAGCAGAAGCTTACCGCGGTCAGTTGCAAGACATATATGATGACTTCACAACCCGCGTCGCCAATGGCCGGGACTTACCGCTGGAGCGCGTTCAGGAAATCGCCAAGGGCCGCGTCTGGACAGGCGTTCAAGCCAAGGAGATCGGCCTTGTAGATGAGCTCGGCGGGATCCTGACCGCGATTGACGCCGCGAAGAAGCTGGCCGAAATTGATATTGATGAGGATGTGCGCATTAAAACCTTCCCGCGTCAGAAAACCCTTGAGGAGCAGATCAACGACCTCTTCGCAGGCTCGGCGCAAATGGCGCAAGATGTCCAGACCTTGCAAGAGATTGCGGCGCTGCCGGAGGTTCAAGCCGCCCTGCGCGCCAGAAACAGCGCTCGGATCGG
>ENA-ORXM01001474-ORXM01001474.1-marine-metagenome-genome-assembly--contig:-NODE-1474-length-32812-cov-49.765144_pt1 | contig 32812 bp, 29 predicted proteins | sample MGYA00237867_ERZ511480 | MGnify/ENA primary metagenome ERZ511480 (study PRJEB26309, sample SAMN06266103) | marine metagenome | isolation source: Algal blade | place: United Kingdom:Sidmouth, United... | reverse complement strand
CTCTACCCATTCGCCAAAGTCGATCTCGGTTTTGGGTGGCCAAGGAGCCCGCGATACAAAATTGTCACTTGTCATAGTTATATAGGCAAAAGCGTTACATATTACAAAATCTACTCATCCCGCATCCGTGGATCAAACGCGTCGCGCAGGCCATCGCCGAGAAAGTTAAAGGCGAGAACCGTAATAGTGAGCGCAATGGCCGGAGTAAAAAGCGCAAACGGATAAGGGCGAAGTGACCCCACCTCATCAGAAATCATAATGCCCCAACTTGGCGTGGGTGGATTGACGCCTAACCCGATAAATGAAAGGAATGATTCAAGCAAAATGTAGCCTGGTATGGCAAGCGACTCGTAGATAAGACATGGTCCCAAAATGTTGGGAAGTATATGTTTGAAGATAATCTTGAAATCGCTTGCACCAGTAGCGCGAGCCGCTTCGACAAATTCTTTATTCTTCAACGATAGCGTTTGGCCGCGTGCTATACGTGCCATGCCCAGCCAGTTAAATAGACCGATTGCAATAAACAAAATAAGGATCCCACCAGACGCTCTATCGAGTGACAGCACTGCTCCGGCTATGCCACCTGCTTCGCGAGCGCTAAATGCCTTTACCGCCACTTGAATCAAAATAATGAGCACAATAAAAGGGATCGCCCAGATGAAATCCACAAATCTCATCATTATGTTGTCAACCGTTTTTGAGCTGTAGCCAGCAATTAGGCCATATACCACGCCGATGATCAAGCTCACTATTGACGCAACAAACGCCACGGCCAAAGAGATGCGTGTGCCGTAAATTGTTCGACTTAACGTGTCGCGACCTAGATTATCCGTTCCTAATAAGAAAAGACGACCATCCTCTGTTACCGTCTGAGGTGATTCATGCACATATTGAAAATTTGCTCCATCAAACGGATGTGGAGCAATGAGAGGGGCAAATATAGCGATTAGGATTAGTAAAGCAATGATGGTCATTCCTGCAATAGCAAGACGATTATTAAACAGTTGATGCATTGCATCGCCAAAAGGCGTTCGCGTCTTTCGTTCTGGAGCGTTGGATTTATCTAGCGAAAGAGTACCAGCAGCCATTAGAATTCCTTAATTGAGTAAGAGAAACGGGCATGGTTCGTTTAAAAGAAGAAGATGTTTACAAATAGGTAAGTGCGGTTTCTAGTTCTGTCGGAATTAATAAGAATAGTATGCCCTTACGGAGCTAAAGCCACCGATCTAGAAATGCGATGCCACATAAATCTGGCTTTGTCTGCCCCATAAGCTCCGTTTGAGGGAGCGTTGTTTCTCTAGACCCGCTGTTCACAGCTTGCCCCTTTATGCCCCTTGGGCGTGCGCAAGCAGGGGGCGGGGACAGGCATTCCATGTAGATTCGTTCTATCCCTTCCTCGTCGCACTGACTGTTTTGGTGCTTCCCACCAAATCTGACAGAACCAGTACGATAAAGAAATCATTCGCACCGACACAAACTGGATCTGTGAACTCATCTTGTCCATTTGTATAGATGCTACCTCCACGCAACCAAACGGCCTTGTATGCATCCGAACTTTTATCGGTGATTACCCATAAGTCTCAGACGGAAGGACCGAGTACCCACAGATGCGGTTTGTCTTCTCCAAAGCAGCATGGGGGGCTACACGCAGTTTGGTATAACCGCGTGCGACGCTTTGACCAAACAATCCGGGGCATTCGGAACAAACCTTGGTCAATGCGACGCACGCTAGTCTCATCTGCGCGCATGCTATTCCCGTCTATCCCGTGAGAAAGTGCGCGTCGCACTGGTCCCCGTGAGAGTGAGCGCCCTTGAAATTGCAAACCAGAGCGTCGTACACGAATTATACTCGTACTACTCGTTCCAATTGCGTGTACCTTCAGATGCTTTCTCCACAAAACTACAATATTTATGGATAATCACCGAAACTTTTAGGCTCGACGCTGCACTACTCAGGATCTCCTAATCGTAGCGAATACGCGGATCAATCCAAGCGTATGCAATATCAACAAACAAATTTGCACCAATCAAAATCACGGAGTAAATCAAGGTTGTTCCCAATACCACCGGATAATCCCGATTGCCCACACTGTTGATGAAATATTCTCCCATCCCAGGAATGGCAAAGAATCGCTCTACTACAAATGTACCTGTGATGAGACCAGCAAAAAGTGGGCCAAAGATTGTGACAACAGGAATCAACGAATTTCGCAATGCGTGACGCACGATGACCATATTACGCCGCAAACCTTTTGCCCGCGCCGTGCGAATGTAATCTTCGCGAATTGTTTGCAGCAAGCTTCCCCGCGTTAACCTAGAAAAGCTAGCCGCAATGCCAGTTCCCAATGTAATGACAGGTAAAGCAGCATGTAAGAAGAAATCACCCAGCTCATTGAGTGGTGGAAACAGGCCAAACGCTAATTCCCGATAGTTAACGGCCCACCGCGCCGTAGGAAACCAATCCAAATGCACCCCAAAAACAAAGATTAACAGAGGCGCAAGAACGATATTGGGGATAGAGAGACCAATAACAGAAACAACAGAGCTAGAATAATCGATCCACGTATTGCGATTGAGCGCAGCAAAAATGCCAGCCGGGATACCAATAGCAGCCCCTAAAAGAATAGACAACAATCCAAGCTGCGCCGAAATAGGAAGCGTTTGCCCGATTATATCATTTACGCTACGCCCACGTGCCGTGAAGGAAGGACCAAGATCACCTTTCAACACATCAGCTACGTATGTAGTAAACTGCTGCATAAATGGCTTGTCTAAGTTGTACTTGGCTTCTAAATTTTCTCGCACACTGTCGGGCAACGAGCGATCACCTACTCGATCAAATGGCCCACCAGGTAACGAACGCGCCATGCTGAAGGTGACAAATATAATTAATAAAACGACAGGGATTGACCATAGAATTCGGCGAATAATATAGGTAAGCATAATTTTTGATACCTAGAGGACCACAAAAGCAATGTGGCAGAAATAGTGTCAGAAAAGAATAAAGGCGTAAGGAGGCAGGTAAGAACCATTGCTCCTCACGCCTTTATTACTACTTAGCTACTTTGGTGTAAGTTGATTATTTTGCAGACTCGTCAATTGACCAGAATTCGAAGTATGGATCCTCTGAATAGGTACGATCTAAGTATGGCTTGGTTACCCAAACTTGCGTATAGTAGTAAATGGGAATTACACCAGCAAACTCATCAACAAGCAACTGTTCTGCACGCTGATAGAGCTCGAGCGATTCATCTTCTGTAGCAACCTGTGCACTTGATGTTAATTCCATGTATTCACCTACTAGGTCTCCGACTCCTGCGCTATCGGCACTAACCATTATTCGGTTAGATCCTTGTTCTGGGTTGAAAACTTCGTGCAGAATATTGTTCGCGTGCGTATAGTCCATACACCAACCGAGACGATACACATCTGGTTTTGCTTCCAGTGGGGCCTCATTTTCAATTGCATCTAGATAGACGGCCCACTCTTGCGTCTCGATCAACACCTCGATTTCGGGGAATGCCTCGCTCCACATTGCCTGAATTGCCTGCGCAATTTGCGAGTGGCCTTCGCTGACGTTGTGACCAATAGTTAGACTTAACCCAGCACCATTTTCGTAGCCAGCCTCTGTCATTAACTCTTGCGCCATTGCAACAGCACCCTCATATCCGGTGCCGCCTAGCTCTTCGCTCAACGCCCATGGTGCAATTGCTGGATCTTGGGCAAACGAGCCAAAGTTCAGCTCACCAGTTACTGTATTGGCTGGCGTTTGACCACCTTGTATAACGGCTTCAATCAACGTTTCGCGGTCAACGGCCATTGACAGGGCGCGGCGTACACGCACATCGCTTACAGCTTCTTTCTCCGTAATGAAGCCATAGTAATAAACACAGTTTCGAGGTGAAATACTTCCTTCTGCCTCTAGCTCGCTGCCTTCCGTATAGAAGACGTTCTCCATCTGTGCTTGCGGCACACCAGACGTATCCAGTTCACCATCTTCATAGAGAGCAAAAGCAGTTGAAACTTCTTCAATCATTACAAAGTTAATCGTGCCTACGTTGCCAACTCGATCATCCTCTTCCCAACCAAACCAGAATGGGTTTCGTACAAGCTGCATTGAATCACCATGTGCCCACTCGGTCAGCGCAAATGGACCACTGCTCACCATTGTTTCTGGCTCTGTCCAAGTTTCGCCGCCAGCCTCAATGGCTGCCTGCGGCTGCGGGAATGTCTGCGGCATGGCCGTAATCTGCGGGAAGAAGCTAGCGCCGTAAACTAACGTAAATTCTACGGTGCTCTCATCTAAAGCAACAACGCCCACATCGTCTACGCTCCCTTCACCAGAATTGGCGGCTTCACAGCCAGCAATAATGTAAAGGATATAGGCATAGTCCGAAGCAGTTTCAGCATCACAGGTTCGTTGCACACCATAAACCACATCTTGTGCCGTTACCATGAGTGGCTCACCGCCCTCACCCGTAGCCTGCACAACATCACTACCATCGTACATGACCCAAGGAATGTCGTTTCGAATTGAGTAGGTAAAGACCGTATTGTCCTCGTTGCCGCTCCACTCGGTGGCAAGCGACGGCATTGGCTCCTGTGTCTCTACATCTGGCTTTACCAAACCAACAAAGAGTGATTTGATGAGCGCTGATGAAGTCGTATCGGTCGAGAGAGCCGGATCGAGCGTTGGTGGCTCTGTTGCCAAGTTGTAGTTGAGGGTAGACAGAGCACTATCCATCATCTCGCCATCATCCGCCATGCTTCCACTTTCACCAGCGGGGGCGGCAGTTGGCGCAGGACATGCAGCCAACACCATAGATGCTACAATCAGTAGCGCAAAGAGTATCGAACTCTTCTTTTGCATATTTTTCTCCTTATTAAATACATTAAAAATAGATTCTCATGTAGAACAAATCTTTATAACTAAATCGCAAATCTGCTTGTCAAGAAATAACCATAGATAAAGCTGTAAACCAAAACTTATCTATTGACAAGAATAAATCTGCGAGAAGCAAACAATTTTACTCATACAAGAAACAGGCCGTATAGTGACCATTTCCATAGTCTTTAAATTCCGGCTCTTTTTCTTTACAAATATCCATCACGCGTGGGCAACGTGTACAAAAATTACAGCCCTGCGGTGGATTGGTAGGGCTAGGTACATCCCCTTCTAGGATGATGCGCTTTCGCTCCTTTTCAATTGTTGGATCGGGAATCGGCACGGCAGAGAGCAGCGCTTGTGTGTACGGATGCATTGGATTCTCGTAGAGCTCTTCTCGTTCGGAAAGCTCTACAATTTTACCTAAATACATTACGGCAATGCGATCCGAAATATGGCGCACAACAGAAAGATCATGTGCAATAAAGAGATAAGTCAATCCCAGTTCGGACTGCAAATCTTCTAGCAAATTAATAACCTGCGCCTGAATAGAGACATCCAGCGCTGAGATTGGTTCGTCGGCCACGATAAAAGATGGATTGACCGCTAGCGCGCGGGCCACACCAATACGCTGCCGCTGACCGCCAGAAAATTCGTGCGGATAGCGGTTGACAAAGTAGGGATTAAGCCCCACTGTTTTCAGCAAATCCTGCACACGCTCTTGCCGATCTTTTCGACCGGTGCCGATACCGTGAACTTCCAGCGGTTCGCCAACAATACTGCCCACTGTCATACGTGGGTTGAGCGATGCATAGGGATCTTGGAAAATCATCTGCATACGACGGCGCGTCTTGCGCAGCTCTTCGCCACGCAACGTCGTCAGATCTTTCCCTTCGAAAAGAACCTCACCAGCGGTTGGGCGATAAAGCTGCAAAATTGCTCGTCCCGTTGTCGACTTGCCACAACCAGACTCGCCAACTAACCCCAGCGTTTCGCCCTTAAAGAGATCAAAATTGAGCCCATCAACCGCCTTGACTGCGCCAACCTGTCGCTGAAAAATAATTCCCTTATTAATTGGGAAATGCATCTTTAAATTGCGCACTTGCAATAATGCATCGCCAGTCGCAATATTCGCACCAGCAATTACTTTCTCGCGGGGCTGCGACTTCATCATATCTACGCTCATGCGGCAACCTCTTTGACTTCTTCAATTACTTTGACGCCAGAAATATCAACCCAACAAGCACTTTTATGACCAGGCTCCACAGCTTCTAACGGTGGATTACTTTCCCAGCACTTATCAATTGCAAAATCGCAACGTGGGGCAAACGGACAGCTTGTAGGTGCTTCCAACAGATCCGGCGGCAGTCCATCAATAGGAATCAGCCGCTTTTGTCGACCCAGATCAAGGCGAGGAATGGAGCGTAATAGGCCAAGCGTATATGGGTGACGCGGCTGCGCGTAAAGTTGATCCACAGACGCTTCTTCTACAACAAAGCCAGAGTACATCACGATCACACGTTCAGCCATCCCTGCGACTACCCCCAAATCGTGTGTAATCCAGATAACGGCCATGCCTAGCTCATCTTTCAGCCGATTCACCAAATCCACAATCTGCGCTTGGATCGTTACATCAAGCGCAGTAGTCGGCTCATCTGCAATCAACAATTGTGGATTGCAGCTTAAGCCCATGGCGATCATCACACGCTGCCGCATCCCGCCAGAGAATTGATGAGGATAATCGTCTAGTCGCTCGCCTGCACCAGGGATGCCAACAAGCTCGAGCAATTCCACAGCACGTTTGCGGCTTTCCGCCCGATTCATCCCCATATGTAGCTGGATAGCCTCAGTAATTTGGCGACCAATCGTCAATACAGGATTCAACGACGTCATCGGGTCTTGAAAAATCATGGCAATTCGATTGCCGCGAATGCGCCGCAACTCATCCTCTTTCATCGTTAACAGATCTTGACCATCAAACATGACCGTGCCATCAACAATTTTGCCGGGTGGTTGCGGAATCAAGCGAATCAGAGACATAACGCCGACGCTCTTACCAGAACCAGACTCCCCCACAATGGCAACCGTTTCCCCCTGTTTAACAGAATATGATATTCCATTAACAGCATGAACGACGCCATCTTGGGTGAAGAATTGCGTTTTTAGATTCTTCACTTCTAACAGGTTGGGCATAAAGTATGCTCCTTCAAAAGTACTGTATGGGAAATCTCTACCGATATCTATAGATTGAACAGATTCTTAAATCCAAAAGCGCCAAAATAAAAGCCTACAAAATGCACTCTTGTGTGGATCGACAAAAATACAGCCATGTGAGGAAGCGCTCACTCAACGGTGCATTAGACTTATTTAACTGTTTTTGCTCAAAATCTAAGTTATACAATAGTCGTATTATAAATATATAGATAGTAGGCTAGAGAAGTAAAATCAAAAATTATGAAGAGAAATCTTCACCAAATTAATAAAGCTTTACTTGTAATAGAGGATGTTATTTAGGCTTAGGATTGATTATAAGGAAAGAATTCCATAATACGGAAGAGGTCTGGATTTTGCTATGAAGCGTAACTCTTGAGAGCGAGGGATGCTCTTCTCAATCAACTCATTGATCCTAACAAAGAATGGTTGCTATGTCAAAGAATACTAGAAACAGATTAACTATCCCTACTTAATTCTGTAGGATAGTCGCATAAAATAGAGACTGTACTGAATTTGTAGGGGCACGATATATCATGCCCCTACAAATTATTTTACCTTTTTTGAATCTTAGGTGGTTGCTCCATTTTTTTCTCTCACATTAGTGTACTTAATGTTCATTTATCGACAACCACGTGCGCAGCGACTCAACCTGTTCTAAAACAGCACGACGGCTAGTCGCCCCCGCAACATCTTTGCGCTCCACACTCTGTTCAACGTCCCACACCGACGTCACATCCTCTTCAAACGCGTGATGCAATTTCTGCAAATCCTCCAACTTTAGATCGGAAAGCGGAACTCCCTGCATTTCGGCCATGCCAACCGCTGCGCCAGCTACATGATGCGTTTCGCGAAAAGGGACCCCCTTGCGCACCAAATACTCGGCCAGATCTGTCGCCAACATTTCTGGGCCAAGCGCCAAGCGCATCGCGGCAGGATTGGGCGTTAACGTAGACATCACGCCGCACGCAATCTGTAACGCGCCACTCATCGTGTCAACGGTATCAAATAGTGGTTCCTTATCCTCTTGCAGATCTTTGTTAAAGGTGTTAGGCATCCCCTTAAGCACTGCCAGCAAACCACTTAAATTGCCCATGATTCGGCCAGATTTGCCGCGGATCAACTCTAGCGAATCAGCATTTTTCTTTTGGGGCATTAAGCTGCTGCCCGTGCTATAGGCGTCCGCGATTTTCACGAAGCTAAACTCTCTGCTACTGTAGACAATCAGATCCTCGGCCAAACTACTCAAATGCAGCATCGTCATGGATGCCCAAAATAAAAATTCGGCGATAAAATCTCGGTCGCTCACACCATCCATACTGTTTGCCGTAATCCCAGCAAAACCGAGATCCCGCGCGAGCTCTATTCGGTCGATCTCAAAAGGGTTGCCCGCTAAAGCCCCATTGCCCAGCGGGGAGACATTGACGCGCTGTGCTAGTTCATCCAGTCTTTCAGCGTCGCGCTGCCAGCGCCACGCGTGGCTCAACATCCAGTGGCTCCACCTCACCGGCTGGGCGGGCTGCAAATGCGTGTACCCCGGCATCAGCAGGTCGATCTCTTGTTCCGCACGGTCGGCCACAACGGCAATCAATTCATGTAAATGTTGCCGCAACTCACTTATTTGCCCCCGCAACCACAGGCGTACATCGGTCGCGACCTGATCGTTGCGGCTGCGGCCCGTATGCAGCTTGCCCGCAACCGGACCGATCAACTCGGTTAGGCGGCGTTCATTTGCAGTATGAATATCCTCATCACCCACAACAATTTCAAACGTAGCATCTGCCCACTCCGCAGCCACGCTGTCCAATCCAGCCACCAACTCTGTCGCTTCGTCTGCGCTAATAATACCGCTGCGGGCCAGTGCGTTAGCGTATGCCTGACTGCCCCGAATGTCCTCGGCCCACATTCGCTTATCAAAGTCAATGGATGCATTAAATCGCTCCATGATTGGATCGGTTTCGCTAGAAAATCGACCACCCCAAAGCTTCTTTTTAGTCTCGCTTTTATTGGTTTCGCTGTTACCTGCTTTGTGAGTCATCTGCCTTTTATTCCCTCTGATTGTACGGTGAGTTTCTCTGCTTTTTCGATCAGTATTGTATACTGAAAGCATAAGCGATCTAAAACTTTAACAGCTACAAAAAGGCTCAACAGAAAAAGTTCACACGCTCAATTTTTAAAGAACTACGAAAGGAGGATGCCATGTCTTCACAGAATAAAGAACCAAAAAGTCGAGATGGCCAGAAGTCTGACAACAATGAAGCGCCAAGTAAACATCCTAAAACAATGACTGGTTGGCAGGATTTAATAGGTCAACGTGTAGAAGAAGCAGCAAAGCAGGGGGCGTTTAAAAATCTAAAAGGAGAGGGCAAGCCGCTCGATCTGCGGAAAAATCCATTTGCGCCCGAGGGAAAAGAGCTAGCTTTTGATTTACTGCAAAACAACGATTTGGCCCCTGCATGGATTATTGAACGCAAAGAGGTTCAAGCGGCAATTGCTATGCTACGGATACAGATCCGTCGAGACATCGCCTACTATCTAGACGAACAATCACAATCTGATGCACAGTCTGCTGATGTTAACAATATGGCAATAGACGATATTATGCCACAGGTTCGCATTGAAAAATGGCGCACAGAGATTGGAAATATCAACAAGAAGATCGACACGCTTAATTTGACACAGCCTATTGCGCATTTAGAAATTTTAAAGTTGCGGCTCTCTGAAGAATTAAGCATAGACGATAAAGAGCTATAAACCACGAAGGAGTGAACCATGTCCGATCAAGAATTCAGGGTAGAAAAAGATAGTCTAGGGGAAATCAATGTACCCGCGGATGCACTCTATCGCGCGCAGACGCAGCGCGCGGTCGAGAACTTCCCGATTAGCAACTTGCGTTTTTCGCGTGAGTTTATCCGCGCCCTAGGCATGATCAAAGGGGCAGCGGCGGCGGTTAATCAAGACCTTGGGCTGATAGAGGCCGATATGTCCACTGCGATCCAAAAAGCGGCAAAAGAGGTTGCGAACGGTGAGCACGATGCCCACTTTCCGATTGATATATTCCAAACAGGCTCGGGCACAAGCAGCAACATGAACGCCAATGAAGTGATCGCAACGCTGGCGACCACTTATCTCGGTTCCCCAGTCCACCCAAATGATCACATTAATATGGGGCAAAGCAGCAACGATATTATTCCGACGGCAATACACGTCAGCGCGTATTTAGTCGTGGCCGAAGATCTGCTGCCTGCGCTCACGCATCTGCACAATACGCTCATCAGTAAAGGCAAAGAGATCGATCACGTGGTCACTACAGGACGCACGCACCTTATGGATGCCATGCCTGTACGGTTGAGCCAGGTGCTAGGCGGTTGGGCTAGCCAGATCCACCACGGCAGAGATCGCATCGAAGCCAGTCAAATCCGCTTGGCCGAACTTGGGCAGGGTGGCACGGCAGTTGGTACAGGCATCAACGCGCACCCCGATTTTGGAGAAAAAGTTGCCGCCAAGCTGGCAGAGTGGACGGGATTGTCATTCGTGGCCAGCAGCAATTATTTCGAAAGTATCAGCACACAAGACGCAGCAGTCGAAATGAGCGGGCAGTTCAAGACAGTTGCAACCAGCCTTATGAAAATAGCGAACGATCTACGCTGGATGAACAGTGGCCCCATTGCTGGCTTTGGCGAAATCGCGTTACCAGCCTTGCAGCCGGGCAGCAGCATTATGCCCGGTAAAATTAACCCAGTAATCCCTGAAGCGGTTGCAATGGTCTGTGCGCAGGTCTTTGGGAATGATCTAACCGTAACCGTTGGCGGTCAATCGGGCAACTTTCAACTAAACGTTATGCTACCCGTAATCGCCCACAATCTACTTGAAAGCGCTACATTGCTTGCCAATGCCAGCCGCGTGCTCGCAGACAAAGCGATTGCCGGTTTCAGCGTAAATGAAGCACGCATTTCGGATCTAGTCGGCCGCAATCCGATTCTTGTGACGGCGCTCAATCCCGTTATTGGGTACGAACTTGGTGCGAAGATTGCCAAGCTGGCTTACGCAGAGGGACGCTCTCTTAAGGAGGTGGCGCTCGAACAGACTGACCTTTCGGCGGATGAACTGGATCGCTTATTAGATCCACGGCAGTTGACCGAGGGCGGCATTCAAGCATAGCGATTTTGTTCTCGGGCTACGGACATCTTACGACGATAAAAACATCCAATGAAAAAGGACGAGGCAAATGCCTCGTCCTTTTTCATTGGATGCTCAAAGAGCTAATTTTCTAAATAGGCTAAAAAATTAATGCAAGTAGCTATATGGGTTGCGCAGCGCATCTCGGTAACGAATTTCAAAGTGAAGATGTGGCCCTGTACTGTTTCCAGTATTGCCAACAGTCCCGATTCGTTGACCATTCGAAACGCTTTCACCCGATTGAACGTAAATGCTATTCAAGTGTCCATATAGGCTAACAAAACCATTGCCGTGGTCGATCACCACATAGTTGCCATACCCATAGTTCCAGCCAGATTTTGCGATCATCACACGACCGCCATCTGCCGCCTTCACTGGTGCACCGGTCCACGAACCGATATCTACTGCACGATGACCACTCCAGAATCCCTGTGTTACATTACCGGCAGTCGGCCAGCCAAAGTTCCCAGAAGCAGCAATAGAAGAGCCGGAAGAAACGTCTGTATAGGAGAGAGATTGTGGTGGGACATACGCTTTGACACCGCCAGGAATGACTAATTCGTATCCAATAGAAAGCGGTGCGGATGCGCTGGTAAGCCCATTTGCCTCGTACCCAATAATCGTATCTATACTGACGTTGTACCCCGTCGCAATTTTAGAGAGCGTGTCACCACTCTGCACGCGATGGATGGAACCGTCCACTGGCATAATGCGAAGTTCATCGCCAATGCTGAGTAAGTCAGGATTTTTATCAATACGTGCATTTGCGCCCTGAAGCGTTTCGGGCTTTAGGCCGAATTTGTTCGCAATTCCTAAAACCGTATCACCTGGCTGAACTGTATAAAGCGTAATTTTGTTAGGGACAGCAGTAATGGTGTTATCTAAGTTTATTGTTGGCGTATCGGGCAAAATCGTTGTGAAGGGCCGAATCGCTCGCTGCAAGAGAGATGGCTCACTTTCTACGGGAACCAATACCGATGTATCTAAAAGCTGATCAATTGTATTGATAGCAGATAGATTTGCAGCATTTGCTTCAGCCGAGTTTATGCCATCTAATGAATCAATATCAAATGCGGATAAATCGATTTGCGTAAAAGCAAAAATCACCGCAGCCACGACCAGCACAGAAAGATGACCAGCTAAACGAAGCGGGCTGATCTGATCAGCAACGACGCGACGTACCTGATTCTGAGTGCCACTAAATAATTCGTACGACGAATTATCTACCGGTGAACTCAATACGCTGTTTTGAGGAGTAAAAGTTGCTGTTGTGGATAAGGGGAAGGGTGAAGAGGATTCTTTTTCAAAATGTTGTACAGTATCTACACGATTCCGTTGATTTTGTGACCGATTCGAGTGATACTGTTGGTTATATAATTCGGCTCTGTTTCGATGATAAGATAACGACGGGGGTTCGTCGCCACCGAAAACCGAATGTGCGTCTACCGACATACAAATATGTCTCCCATTATTTGGCTCTCATAAAGTACACTTCGTCTAGAAAAAATAATCTACTCATCCTCCCTATTTAATAAGAAGTGGAGCAGAAACTTTCTGCAAGACTATACAGTTATAAAAGCACTTTCGAGATACATACAGCTACAACTCTATATGGTGCTGTTAAACATGTAGTTACAAGATTTACGTCATAAGTAGTACATCATAGTACTTAATGTCGTAGTACTTTATTTTGTAAGTACAGTATTATAGAGTTTGAAACTGGAATACTTTACAGAGAGACCTACTATTTAGACTATCCGTAAAGCATATCATCTACCTGTAAAAAATATTTACAGTCCAATGTAGAACCATATTACATCAGACTAGATAGATTACGTAACTCTGACCTTTTGAGCGTTTTGTAAATTAATACACTTGTTTTCGAGAAAAGTGAAATTGAGCGTTGGGTGTGCATCTATTTAAAAGCTGTGTATTCCTTACGCTGCGCGGATTATAGCATGTGCTTGCTATTCAGTAAAGTAACAAACTGTGGATAATTTGGTGAAAGCTAAGGGAAAAACACTATTCAGCGCAATCTCCCGCAAACCGTTTGGATTTCGTAGGGTACACGTATAAAACTGAGTGAACATAGGGATAGTTTTATCAAGTATCCCTCATTTACCCATTCTAATGTATAGTATGGCCGCAAGCTAATCCAAAAAATCGCTAAAATCCGTATAATTATTTTTCTGGTTAGCCATAAAGCCGCAAAAAAGGTCAACTTTTGAGGTTGACCTTTTTATTCATATTATTCTTATTCGAAAATCTTTGATGATAATACACTTACGACTGCTGCTTTGTTAGCGTATCTAAGAACTCTCGATTGTTTTTTGTTCTACTTAAGCGTTCAATAATTGGCAGAATCGCGTCATATCCACCACCCATTGCATCGATCATACGACGTAGCGTGTAGACCTTTGCTAGATTCTCTGTGCCCAATAATTTCTCTTCTGCACGTGTACCGCTGCGTTCAATATCAATAGCAGGGAAGATACGACGTTCGGCTAGGCGACGATTCAAGTGGAGCTCCATATTACCTGTCCCCTTGAACTCTTCGTAAATCACATCGTCCATTCGACTACCCGTATCGACTAGTGTTGTAGCAATAATTGTAAGGCTTCCACCTTCTTCAATATTACGTGCTGCACCAAAAAATCGTTTTGGCGGATACAGCGCAGCCGGATCAATACCACCAGAAAGCGTTCTACCCGATGGTGGAACAGTTAAGTTATATGCACGCGTCAGTCGGGTAATGCTGTCTAGCAAGATTACGACATCACGCTCACTCTCGACCAAACGTTTTGCGCGCTCTAATGCCATCTCGGCAACTCGCACATGATTTTGGACTGGTTCGTCAAAAGTGCTGCTAATTACCTCTGCCTCAACTGAACGGTCCATATCAGTAACCTCTTCAGGACGCTCACCAATCAACACAACCATCATGTGAGCATCTTCATGATTCATGCTCACACCATTAGCAATCCGCTTAAGAATTGTTGTCTTACCAGCCTTTGGGGGGCTAACAATCAGCCCTCTCTGACCACGCCCGATTGGGGCAAGCAGATCAATAAGACGCGTTGAGATCAGGTTAGATCGCGTCTCTAGATGAAGCTGCTCATTTGGAAAAATCGGCGTAAGCTTCTCGAAGACTGGCCGCCGCTTTGCTTCTTCCGGGTCAAGGCCGTTGACCGCCTCGACCTTCAACAAGCCGTGGTACCGCTCTGTTTCTTTCGGTGGGCGAACCTGACCGGCGACTAAATCGCCTGTACGTAAACCAAATCGCCGAATCTGGCTTTGACTTACATAAACATCTTCAGGTCCTGGCAATAGTAGATCGCTTCGCAGGAACCCGATTCCGTCCTGCACAACTTCTAGTACGCCACCACCAAATATATGTCCTTGATTTTCGGCATTTCCACGCAAAAGACGCATGACCAAATCATACTTCTTCAAGCGTGTATAGCCTGTGATATCAAGATCTCGAGCCATATCTCGCAACGCACTGAGACTTAGCTCCTCTAACTGCGACATAGTCATTGATGCCACTTTACCGTTTGTATCACTGGGCATGACTAGTATTTCCTGTTTTTAATTTTTTCATTGATTAGGTTAATAGTGTTTACGGAGTTTTATATTCCCACAAGCGCATCTCTTCTATGCAGCTAATGAAATAGCGACTGTCAAGAGGCTGAATTGAAAAATAAATCCGGGATAGAAAATTGCTGAGACGAGAGATGTGGAGAGTTTGAGGCGCTTTATACTCGTTAGTACATATGTCACACGAATTAGGCTATCCCAGAAAATAATCATACAGATTTTAGCAAATTTTCTGGAGTAGCTTGCGGCCAAATTCTGTATTTTATTTTTTGAACTAGCCTTAATAGGTGATGTAAGCACTATTTCATAATAAGAAGGAGAAGTTTGGCACAAAAAACCGAATTCTTTCCTTTATGAAATAAGCGTTGTTACCTCACCTACGTCAGTGATCACTACAAACACAAATGTAAGCTCATAAAAATATTTCTATTATGGCTAATCTAGAAAGTTGATTATACCCATTTTAGCGGTTTTCTAGAGTAGCTTGTGGCCAAGTTCTATACTTTTTGACATGGCCTATATTTAGCAGAGCCAAAAGCATTTTTCTAATTGTATATATTTTTAAAGAGAAATATACTATATTGCGCTGCGAAGTATAATCAGAATATATCCGTAAATAATTTCAGAATCTAACAAATAGACTCGAGGTTAAAAACTCTAATATTTTTACATGAATTTTTAAGAGTCCAAGAATTATACAAGCATCGATTTTCTGATGAGAGTTAATCGCTAAGAAATCCATTTTTTCATTGGTGACATAGTCAAAAATACAGCTAGATTTTAAACTAGAGTGCCATGGCAGCACTTCTACTACATCTTTATTTGATACGCTATTTCTGCAAAAGTAAATTTTACAACAATGGTTTTACCACAGTATTTTTACGACGGTAATTCTACAATAGTGGCTCGAGCTATCTAATATGTTTTTGGGAAAGACGCAAAATCAATCAAATAAGCTGCGCTGTTTTAAACTAACTGTACACACAAATTCACTCCAGACAATATCTTGTCTAGTTCCATACTACCTTTGTTATCAGATTGCATAGATGTTGATTGAGCTGATAAAAATGAAGATTCGCTGGGGCGTTTTCGTGCCTTAGGGGCTAAGACACAGAATGATTTTAGCAGAAATCGATTAATTCGTCAACTGCCAATCTCTTAATTTTACAACAAATTATAACAGGTGCAAGTTTGAAACAAAAAAAGAATCAATTTGATTTAGTATACATTCGCTCCTGCAATACGGCATCTTCAAGTACACGTCGTGGTTGAATTATCCCTCTTTTGTGTAGCTGATGTGGAATACCGGCTAAACCCGCAAGCTGACCCAACAAACGTGCTTGCGCCGCTTCGCCACGAATATTACGCAATGCGTCAAATGTGATTTTCAATTGACCTGCCACAATTGCGGGCAAATTTCGCACCAATAAATTACGCGGCATATTCTTAACAATATTCCAAATTGTATTCCGGCCAACATAATAACTAGCGAGTGTATCGCCGCTCGTAGCGCTTAAACGATGATAGAGGCGTGCTTTGGGTGCAAACACAGCTTCCCACCCAGCAAGTTGCGCACGAAAACCATAATCAACGTCCTCCAAATACATCCAAAAGTCCTCGTCAAAACCGCCCAACATCTGCCACACATCTTTACGATATGCTGTTCCACCACCGCTGCCGCTAAAAACCTTCGTCTCGTTGTCATACTGCCCATGATCTTCTTGCCAGACGCCACGATTACGTGGGATACCGTCTGTGCCCAATAGATCACCAGTTGTATGGAGCTGCGTACGCTCGTCAAAAAGAAGCATTTTGCTCGTAATCATCGCCGCTTGTGGATTTGTACAAATGGCAACTGCTAACTCTTCTAACCATTCCCACTCAGGCTCTGTATCGGTATTAAGCAATACCAGTACCTGACCGCGCGCAATATCTGCTGCCGAATTGCAGCTTGCCACAAATCCACGATTTTGCCGATTGACAATCACACGAAGTTCGCGCCAGCTTGGTTTGTGCGATGAATCTAAATATGCGCTGCTGCTGAAAAATTGCTCTACAAATGCTACAGAGTCATCGGTGCTCGCATCATCAACAAATATGAGTTCAAAATCGGTAAATGTTTGGTATGATAACGAGCCAAGAACGGATTGTAGCAGATCTCGCCCATTATAGTTTGGCACAATTACTGACATGAACGGTGCCGTTGTTGCTTGAAGGGGTGGGTATTTACGTTCTGGACGAGCCTCAAAGCCATCAGTCGCAGGCTTAAAGTTGTCAATGTTCACCGCAATCGCGTGGCGCATTACGACACGATTATCTTCACTTAGCTCACCATAGGTCTTATCTTCGACAACAGGATTCGCCTTTACGTGCTTTGCACCGCTTGCAACTCGTTGTTGACCCTTCTCGCGCTGAGCAGCGCGTATCTCGTCTGATTTTGCACGTACAGACTTAGCCAGTTTACTTTCGGATTTAGATTTTTTTGATTTGGGTGTGTCTGGCTTGGATGCTTCTGATTTAGGTGAGTCTTGGGTTGGATCGTCCATAATAATTTATCTCATACAACAGTCGATGCATCAATAATTCAGTACATTCGTAATCAGCCAAGCAAAAAATTGTTCAAACACTTTTGGATGCAGTGTACTGTTCACTGTTCTTACTTTTCACGGCTCTTACCGTTCACTGTTTTTGCTTTAAACAGCTGGCTCTTTAAATATTTGAGTGGCATATTCAGACAGTGCATCTTGCCATGAGCGCAAACGAATCCCCATTGTTGCGGCAGATTGGTTTACAAGCACAGCATGAGAAGGGGGCGTTGTGGGCCGCTCCCACTCGCTGCCTAAAATCGGCGTAACCTCTATCTCGCTAAGACCAACATTCGCCAAGACATCTTTCGCCCACTGATAGCGACTCGCCATACCATCGTTAACAAGATGATAGGTGCCATACCGTTTGCTCTGAACAAGTTTAACAAGCGCATCAGCCAAATCAGGCGCATAGGTTGGATTACCAAATTCGTCGTTAACAACTCTCAACTTTCCGTGTTTCTGCGCAGCGCTGATAATTTTCGACGGAAAGTTATTGTTGCCAATACCAAAGAGCCAAGCAATACGTACCACATACAGGTGCGACAACATCTCCCTAGCAGCTAGCTCGCCAGCCAATTTGCTACAAGCATATGTGCTGCGTGGATTCGGTTGATCATACTCACGATAAAATTGTCTGGGTTCACCCGCAAAGACTTCATTGGAACTAATCTGCACCATATCCGCATTGCAATGGTGGCAAGCTTCGGCCAAATAGCGCGGCCCCAAGGCATTGACTGCATAGGTAGCATCAACATTTTCTTCTGCACCATCAACATTCGTCCATGCCGCAGCGTTTATGACCAAATCAGGCTGCAAAGCACAAACGCGATCCCCAATCGCCGGATCGCTAATATCATACTCAGGGCGATTCCAGATTGTTAGGTCCGCACGTCCTCGCTCGCCAAATGCGTTGGCAATCGCTTGCCCAAGCTGACCACGCCCGCCGGTAATTAAAACATGCATCAAAACGCCTCAATCACTATCATCTACTCAACACGCTACTAAGTTACATGCACTGCTATTATGAATAAACGAAAGCAGTATATAATCTAGGGATTGTAACACACGCAGGCAAAGAAAAAGAATCATCATGTAGTCAGTAATTCAAGTACAATCTGTGGCAAACAGTGGCGAAGTGGGAAAATATCCACAAAACCAACGTGACCGCCATACCGTTGAATCCTTAGATCTAAATAAGGCTGTGGACCCAATGCGTTGATATCTTCATAAGGGATCACGGCGTCGTCGCGCGCGGCCACAATTGATGTCGGAACACGCAACGCCTCGACCTTCTCTCGCGTCACTTGATACTCTGCATAATACTCATCTGCACTCGCATGGTGACTAAATTCTGGCACCCAACGATTCGTTATGTCAGAGATCAGCGGCATCTTCTCAATCCCGCTGAAATCATATAGTTCAGGAAACAGTGCCTCCTTCGTACGCAACGAGCGAACCCAAAGATTGCGAAAGTAGCGTCGAAATATCAGGTTTTGATCAATTTTCTTTCCCGCCGCAGATGGATTTACCGAAGGGCAAATTGCAACCACACGGCGCAAGTTATTAAACAGCATCGAATGAGTGCTGTGAAACAGGGCAAGCCTTGTTGCAAAACTTCCACCCATAGACGCACCAATAATATAGAATGGCCGATCTCCCGCCATCTCGGCAATACGCTGCGTTGCCACCGCCACTTCATCCATCAACGTGCCGTAGAAAACGCCTTTGTTCAGCGCATTTGGATCAGCGTGGATGCCTGGCCCATGATCGCGCAAATTAAGCCGTACAACATCATACCCGTTTCGCAACAATGCATTAGCCATGATCGTATTGTAAGGCGAATGACTACAACCGCCCCAACCATGCAGCGTCATTACAAGCCCCTTTTCAGGCACAGGCGGCAAATCGTCTGGTATCGCGCCTAAAATCAACTCTTCACCGTTCAGCGAACGATGACCAATCGCGTGCCAAGTAGCATCTGTTCTGTTGCAATCAGTTTTGTTATTACTAATTTTGTTGCTGCCTGTGTTAGACGCAGAGTTGTGATAGGCTAAAAGGCGCACGGGCTGCGACAGATCGTGCCCTGTCTTATCTAGCCCGGCATCCAACAGAATTGGTTGCGCCACATGATTCACCCAAGCCACATTCTTTGGCGTATAGCTCGACACAATCGTCTGCACCATGCCGTTGCGAACTGCCCAATGTGGGATAAATGGCAGCGTGGAAATCTCGGCCTGATTTCTTAAATTGGTTCGATTTTGTAAAAAGGTAGATGCACCAAAGTTAAATTGTTTTGTCATCTTGCGATTACTCCAATGCTTTGCGCTCACACAAACCCTAAGCTAAAATTAATGGGTCTGCAAAATTTTCGAGGGTTACATAAAAATAATTATTCAAGTTATAAATCTACTGCAAAACTTTAAGTTAGACGCACTTTTGCTAAACGAAGACAAAGTAAAAATAGAGAAAGCACGAAAAACTACGCTAGCAGCTTGTCGAAGAAAAATTTTTGTAGATTTTGTAGCCATGTTACGTTTTTTACAGTTGGCCCAGTTATAAATTCAAAAGATTGGTTTTTCACGAGGTTATAAGCGAAAAAAGTGAACCCGTACCTAACACACAAATTGCCCAAAATGCAGCAGCCACTGCTCAAATTACTTGGTCAAGAAGCTGCACAGCTAGGATACATTGCCTATGTTGTGGGTGGGTTCGTGCGCGATTCCGTACTGAGCCGCAGTCAGGCTAGTTTTCTAGATATCGACATCGTATTAGATATAGATATTGCACAAAATGCTGCTGTTGATCAACTAGACTCTGATTCCAGCTCTGATCTACCAAGCTCTGATTTACGTGGAATCGTCTTCGCACATCATCTGCAGAAAAAGTATGGTGGTCACATTATTACACATTCAACATTTGGCACCGCAAAATGGATCATGAATGATCCCAGCGCGCCGCTGCGGCATCTGCCACTAGATCCACCCGTACGCGATTCATTACCCGCAGAAATCGATCTCGTCACTGCACGCAACGAACAGTATCCCGAACCCGCTGCGCTGCCGATCATCACACCGAGCGATCTCGCAGACGATTTACGCAGACGCGACATCACCATCAACATGCTGGCAGTCTGCCTTGCGCCAAATCGATGGCAACAACTCTGCGATCAGCACAACAGCCTGCACGATCTAAAAGCCGGTCTCGTGCGTGTTTTACATGACCAAAGCTTCATCGACGATCCAACGCGCATATTTCGCGCAATCCGATACGAGTGCCGCTATCAATTCACTATCGAACCACACACACTCAACCTATTACAACAGGCGCTACCACAAATCGCCAAGCTCTCGCCCGTTCGAATTCGGCACGAACTGGATCGCACGCTAAGCGAAGATACAATACCCGAACTGACGCTACAACGCATGGATCAACTGGGCGTTCTGACCGCCATCCACCAGCAACTTTGGCTCCCACCCCAAACTGGTCAAACGTTTTCTGCACTGCGCACCACGCTTACCCAACCATCAACAGGCGTACAAGAAGCGGCGCGCAAGATTTTGGCCGTCGAAGCGATTAACCAGCTATACTGGGTGCAACTGCTGGCGTTGCTCCATCCACCCAAAATCAGTAGCGCTATCGGCAAACGACTAGGGCTGCCCAAAGAGACAATACATGCGGCACACGACCTTTATGTGTTAATGCAAATCTCCACATGGCCTACTTCGGCGCACAAGTCTAGCATACAGCAAGGGATAGCTGCGCCAAATTGCGGGGTTCTCTTGCCCAGCCAAATTGTTGCATCCATTAGCCAATTCGATTCGTTGGCGATAGCATTGTTTGCAACGGATGAACAATCGCCGCAACAGCATCGGCTCTATGCCGCACAATACTTGGCCGAATGGCGACATAGTAAGCCGCTGCTCAACGGCAACGATTTGAGGGCGCTAGGTATTGCGCCCGGCCCGCAGTATAGATTGTTATTAAATGCACTGCACAATCTGCGCTTGGATGGCATCCTAACAGACAGAGAAAGCGAAGTTGCATACATACAAGGGCAAATTGCTGCTCTATAAAATGGACATAAAAATTGGATATAGAAATTATACGCAACCTATCCGTCATTTGGCTATCGCTCTTCTGTATGACGGGCCTATTTGTACCGATTGTGGTGCTTTACCTTGTTGTACGCGGCATGAATTCGGTAACAGACAAGTTTCCACAACTTATGAACTCGGCTCACGAAAAGACAAGCGCAATGCGTGGGCAAGCCGATCAGCTAAGTAACCGCGTGGCCGATCCGATTGTTTCGGCTCAAAATCGCATGACAAGAGTAGAACGAACATTACGCTCACTTCATTTAAAACGAAAGCCAGATTCACGTTCCATAGGAAAAGACAAATGAACAACGAACGACAGAAAACCGTATTCCTTGGTGTATTTTTTGGGGCCATCATTGGCGCGGCCTTCGCATGGTTTATCAGCGAAGAAGTAGATTATGATGACGAGGACGTTACTCGCGGTATTGCCAAACTTGGGGCATCGGACTATTTCTCGCTAGCCATGAGTCTATTTACATTAGCACGTCAATTTAGCGACAAGTTACGCTGATGACAACCGATCAACCTGTAACTGACCAGATTTTAGACGCCCAGCCTTCAGACGCGCGCGCTGTCTCATCTGTTCTTGCACCAAATACGCGCATACTTTTTATGGGAACGCCCGCATTTGCCGTGCCGTGCCTACATGCGCTACATGCCGCCAGCGACAGGCACAATTGGCAGCTTGTCGCCGTGGCAACTCAGCCGGATCGTCGAGCCGGGCGCGGAAATAAAGTTGTCATAAGTCCAGTTAAAGAGGCTGCGCTAGTGTACAATTTGCCGGTGATCCAGCCAGAGAATCTGCGCAAAGAGCCAGACGTAATTGCCGAGATCGAAGCGCTTGCGCTCGATCTGATCGTGGTGGCTGCATACGGGATGATTCTGCCGCGCTCGGTGCTGGAGATTCCAACTTTTGGCTGCATCAACGTTCATGCAAGCCTGCTGCCAGCCTATCGCGGGGCCTCGCCCATCAACGCGGCGCTCCTCGACGGACAGGCCGAAACGGGTAATTCAATAATGCTAATGGATGTAGGGCTAGATACGGGGCCGGTGCTTGCGCAACAGGTCGAACCTATCGCCAAGACGGATACAGCAGCCGGCCTCACGCTCCGTCTAGCCGAAAGTGGCGCTACATTGCTTGTAGAAACGCTTCCGCAATGGATCGCCGGTACGCTCCCGCCCATTGCACAGAGCGAACTGCCGGGCGAGCCGTCGGTCTGTCGTATTATCAAAAAAGAGGCAGGGTTAATTGAGTGGAGCCAGCCAGCAGCGCAGATCGAGCGGATGACGCGGGCTTATGCGCCGTGGCCGAGCGCCTTTACTACGTGGCGTGGACAGCCGTTTAAGATTTGGCGTGCAGAAGTGTTGGATGATGGAGAAGTTGATGACTCTGTAGAACCAGGGATGGTCGTTGTGGTAGAGCGAGGTGTGGCGGTTGGCACTGGTGGCGGGCTGCTGCGTTTGCAAAATGTGCAGCCAGCGGGCAAGCGGGCAATGGATACTGAGAGCTTGCTAAATGGCTCGCCAGATTTTGTGGGAAGTAAGCTAGGCGAATGAGAAATTGATTTGTCGCACGGTTAAAATTTGTGCTATAATCTGCCTTATCAGTACATTTTCGGAGCGTGGCGCAGCTCGGTAGCGCACTTCACTGGGGGTGAAGAGGTCGGCTCCGAAAGTATACTCTAAAAGTCCATAATTACAGGTTAAACCCTGTCAACGTACATCGTTGGCGGGGTTTTTTTATTGCCCAAAATTAACCATATACCTAAACGGATCACATGCAACTACACATCGCAATTGACGGTTATTGGCTTGACAGAGAAATAACATTTTCACCGGCGACAGTCACTCGCTACAACAGAGTGTTTGACAGGTTACAAGAGTTCTTAGGCGATGTTCAGGTTGAAGATATCAGCAGCAAGGACATTAAAAAGTTCTTTCGTCATCTACACCATAATACTGATTTGGGCGATAGAACCATCTATGACCACTACGCTGTACTCTCTTCTTTCTGGACATGGGCAGCAGAGGAGCTTGAAATCGAACACGCTCTAAAAGGCAAGGTCGAAAAGCCAAGATTCACTAAGCGCAAAATAGAGCCTGTACCAATGGCAGACGTTAAGAAGCTGCTTAGAGCTTGCGAGTACACAGCAGCATGGAAAGGCAAACCAAGAAGCCGGACCAAGCGAGCCACCGGCAAGCGAGACAGGGCAATAATTCTAGTGCTGGTTGATTGTGGTCTAAGAGTGCAAGAACTGTGCGATCTGACCTTTGCCGACTATGACCAGAAGCGGGGCAGATTGCATATCAAGCATGGCAAGGGTGACAAAGAGAGATTTGTTTTTGCTGGCAATAAGACCAAAAAAGCGATCTGGCGATATCTGGCAACCCGTTCAAATGTTAGACCGAAATCACCTCTCTTTTCTGCCAAGAGCGGCAACAAGCTACAACGGGACAATGTACGCCACATGATAGAAGGGGCAGCAAAACGGGCGGGTATCGGGCATGTACATCCACACAAATTAAGACACACGTTCGCTATTGAGTTTCTTCGTGCCGGGGGGAATCTCTTCGAGCTAAAAGAGATACTTGGGCATGAGCGGCTAGACATGGTTTTGCACTATGCCGAATTAGCCGAAACTGATATCGAGAATGCCGCTAGGCACAATAGCCCAGCAGATAGACACAATTTATAAGGAGTAAATTTAATGACGATTTACGAAGCCGCAGAGTATGCGCAGGTGAACCATTACACAATCCGCAGATGGATTAACGAGGGCAGTATCAAGGCTGTACAAAGCAAAAGGACACGACACTGGGCGGTCGAGAAAAATGCTCTTGATAAGTTTCTTGAGAATGGAAAACCTAAGCAGCCCTACCACAATCCCAAAAGGGATGGATAAACAAGTTGTTTCGCTCATAGCAAGTGATTAAGGCCACCTGCTATGAGCTAACCATAAACCGTAACCAGCAAAGGCACACACGGTTTAGGCTACCCCCATTATACCTCAATGGGTTCCATGTCTAAACCCAATGCCACTAGACAATCAAAGGAACCAAAAACCGCATGACACAAACTAACCAAATACCTATTCGACGCCAGGGCAAAATCGAGTACATCGAAATGCCGGAGCGCAAACAGGAAACAAGCCTGGCACCACGTCAGGCGACCATAACGGCTATCGACAATATGAAAGCTAACCAGTTGGATAGACCCAAGGCCGATACTCCCTACCGTGCGCAACGTGGTGAACACATGGATAGAGCAAACGCATTCGTTCGTGTGTCGATGCCTATATCTATCTGTTCAGCTATAGCGTTCGTGTGCGTCTCATGGCTGGGGCTGGGTGTACCTGTATTTAGCATTGCAACCTTGGCTATCATGTTCTCTATTTTTACGCTTACATATTTTGGCACGTGGATTATCTCAAATCTCTTCACCCATTATGGAGTACAGCTTTACAGGGAAATGGCGGCACACAATCGACTAAGCAAGAATGATGATTTTATGAGACAACAATTTAAGGAACGATATCGAAATGAGCAATAAGATAACAGACAATGCATTAGACATCCTAGCTACTGCCCAGCCTCGCAAGTTGGGGCAACGTGTGGCGGCTGGGGCTGTGCGTAACGTATCGAAAGCGAACTATTATCAAACCCGAATCAACAGGGTTAATGCTGCAATGTTGGCGTTCGTGGGATTTGTCTACGAGCGTCAGCACGGCCATTTTATCAATGTTGATAATGAGACAGGCCAGCTATTAATCACAGCACCATTTACCTATAGTGGCTATACAGATTATGGGATTCGCAAGGCCGAAGGTTTAGCCCTCAATAAAATAATCATGGCAGCATCGAAGCAAGATAAGCCAGTTTGGTGGCTGATGTTCGATGAAGAAATTACACGTTGGTTCGTGAACCTTGCAGACTATCGCAACCCATTGCAAGCGCAATCGTACTTGGAGAAAATCAGTATTGAGAATCGTTTTATCGGTGCATGGAAACAGGTAGCGAACAGCAGATATACCGCCACCGCTAACCACAACCGGTAACCTGTACCGCAAACCATACCATGAACCATACCGCAAACCATACCATGAACCACACACGGCCACACACGGCCACACACGGTAACGGAATTTAGCCTACTTAGGGCATATCAAACTATTAGTGAGAGGGTACAAATGAGCATTATCAGATGGATAAGATCGGCCATGGCTGATGCTGTGGAGTTAGACATAGGGCAACCGCACAATATTGTTATCTCTCAATACGTGCGGCACCCTGCTACGGGCCAAGGTATCGAGCAAGTATTACGTCAGCACCGAATCAATAGTGAATGCATCAAAGAATCTCATTTTGATGGTAGAGCTGTCTATGATTTTAAAGTTGCTATCGGGACAAAGGTAAGCCACGTATCGAAGATTGCAGAAGAGGAATTACCAAAGCATTTTGGTTCTAGTTTCAGAGCCACGCGCGCCGGGGGAATGATACAGATATTTGAGCAAAGAGAAAGCCGGACGCAATCACTGTCGACGGTTGATGCATCCGGCCAACGAATCGCCACAAACCAAAGTAACAATTCACAAGGATTTTAACATGAACATTGACACAATCAAATCATTCAAATTACCAACCATTAAATCACAGCATCTAGTTACTGGACTGGCGGGGGTATTCGCTCTTGTTAGCATTCAAAACGTAGCCCATTTTTTCGTAGAACTTGGGCATGATCAATTTGCATCTTGGACAATCGGTGCTGCTCTTGGCGCTGCTCTAGTTGTGTTAGCTCACCAACTATCTGAGTGTGATATGAGAGACAAGCAAGCATTTTATTCTCTGTTAAGCGTTACCTCTATCTTTGCTCTTCTGAGTGGTTTAATTCAGGGGCATGTCTATGCTGAGCATTTGGGCCTGCTGGGGTACGTTCTGGCGTTCGTGCTTATCTCATGTTCGGAGCTTGCTCTACCTATCGCCGTTAGCATCACAGAAGAGAGTAAGCGCAAAGCTAAGATTTTGAATGCAGGAACATTGGCCAGGGAGAAGTCAGCAGAGATTTTGGTTGACGTTCTGGACTTCGACAAGAGCAAACTGGAGAAGCAAGCCGAGAAGATTATGCAGCAGGTTGTCTTGGCTAACTTGTCGAAAATTGCCGAAGAAATGACGCCGAAGGTTAGCCGGAATGTCGCAACGGTTGACACAGCAACACAACGCTTGACAGAAATGAAAATCGAACCGTCACCCAAACCGCGTCAGGCTCCCGAAATGTCGCAATCACCATTAGGCATAGGCGCAACCGTTGACGACATGACGACAGTACGAAGCGACAAAGCCAGCGACAGACGGGCCGAAATGCTGACATACATTGACGGGCAAGATGTCGCAATCTTCACAAAATCAATGGCCGATCTGTTTGATGTCTCAACACGGACAATTCAGCGAGACATTCAAGCGTTAGAATCCGATGGTCTTGTTATTGCAAATGGTGTGATAGTTCAGGCTGAGAAATTAGCCGCCTAATAGATCCGAAAGCGGAACACGCACGCACACAAATCGTGTTACCCTGTACTTCGTGAAAACGAAATCACCCTCAAAGAAATTGTGCTACGCTGGCACCAGAAACGCACAGATTATTTAATTATAGGAGGACCAAATGGCAGCAAAACAAATTACCGCAATTCGATTAACGCAAGCGGACAAAACAAGGCTTGCGCAATTGGCAAAAGAAGTTGGCACAACGCAGACAGGTGTGATATCGCAACTGCTCAACAATGCAAAAGTTGTGCCGGTCAAGGCCAAAGCGTTGGCAGTAGAGCTGCAACCAAAATAATTTGAGGCAAGAAAAAAGCCGCCTTTGTTTGGCGACTTTCGCGGCTTTTTTCATCATCTCCAAAACCAAGCGACGCAAGCCACTTGACAAAGATAGTTTATCATGTCAGCGGACTTGTGTCAACCACAAAAGAGTTATTTTATGACACAAAATAGCGATGTTGTTCAAGCCGCAATTGCCGAGATTGAGGCGACCGGCGCAACCATAACCGATATTAATTTTTTCCTCAAATCCAAATCTAGCGATTACGAAAACGCTCTTTGCGTTCTGGCTCTTTATCCTCACAAATTTGCGTACTGCAATGAACTGGGCTGGCTCTTTTACAATGACCGATTCTGGGAACGAGAAAACGCAGAGTTTCAGATTAATCGTTCCATTACCGAAATGCTGAAATTCCGTTCAATTGTTGCAATCGCACACAATTTGGACGGGCTGGCAAAAGCCACAATCCCCAACACAAGCCGCAAAAAATCGGTGCGTGATATGCTGCGAGATCTGGTTGTGGTCAGTGTTGCTGACTTCGACAATCAAACGCATTTGCTCAATTGTGATAACGGGGTTGTAAACCTCAAGACGGGCAAATTGTCACCACACGATCCAAACCAGAAATTCACCTACTGCCTACAAACCGAATACAAACCAGATGCCGATCAAAGTTCGTGGCTTTCGTTCCTAAAAATGTCAGTTGGCAACTATGAAGAGATCGCCGACTTTCTGCAAATGGCGCACGGCTATTCTCTTACAGGGGACACTAGAGAAGAATGTCTATTCTATAAGTTTGGCCCTACTCGCTCCGGCAAGGGTACACACGATGCCGTGATGCTGGCGCTCTTTGGTGAGCCTCTTGCGCGTGGTGTTTCGTTCTCAATGTTCACCAAAAAACGGGATGGTAACAGTCAGAATTTTGACCTTGCACCATTGCGAGCGGCGCGCTTTATTGCTGCGTCTGAATCGGGCCGGTATTCAACATTCAATGAGGCAACCACCAAACAAATCACTGGCGGCGATCGTGTTCAATGTGCGTTCAAAAATCATGATATGTTTGATTACAAACCGCATTACAAAATTTGGTTATCCTCAAATCATCCGGTTAAGGGCGACGTTGATGATGATGCGTTTTGGAATCGTGTTCGTGTTATCGAGTTTCCAAATAGTTTTGTTGGCAAAGAGAACAAGAGCCTCAAACAGTCGCTCACATCTTCTCAAAATCTCGAAGGTGCGCTGGCGTGGTGCGTAGCTGGGGCCGTCAAATGGTATAAGTCGAAATCGGGTTTGGTTACACCTTGGACAGTTGCACAGGCTACACAGAAACAAAGAGACGATCTCGATCACGTCGGGCAATGGCTTGGTGAGTGTTGCAAATCCATAAATGGGAATTTCGTCACAAACGACACGCTCATTAAATCCTATTCGGAATGGTGCGAGTTGAACGGACATACTCCCAAAAAAGCCGTTGGCCTAAGTCGAGCGCTCAACTCGAAGGGGTTCGAGGGCAAGATTAAAAAGGTTGACGGAAAGGCAAAACGGGGATTCTTGGGGCTGATTTTGGCCGTAGAATAGGGGGTTACGGTTACAGATGGTTACAGTAATATTCAACTTATTTCAATTATTGTTTTCTCGCGTAGACTCTAGGGAATTTACTGTAACCAAGTGTAACCGTAACCGTGAGAATTTAGGACAATTTATGGTGTGCTACGCACCTGTTTTTATTCGATTATGCTTTACAGAAAATAAGATTTTCCTTCGCACTAAATGAGGTACAAATGATTGATGTAACATACGTAAAACAGAACAGCGATCTCCCATCGTTGGCCGGAACGCTCACAACGTTAACAAGAGAATCCGCAAAAGAGTATTCCGGCAGTTGTCCCAAATGTGGCGGCGATGATCGGTTCCGTGTGCAGTCTGACCGCTGGGCATGTCGGCAATGCTCACCACGCTGGGGGGATGCGATCAACCTGATGCAGTTTGCGCATGATGTGGATTTTAAGACGGCGGCGGCAATGCTGGGGGATGAAAATTTCTCTTCTCCTGTAAAGCAAAGTCAACCCATTGCGAGCAGCAAGGCCACCAAGCCGAAACCATTCGACGCTGGATTCTGGCGACCGAAAATAGAATCGGCACAAAGCCGGCTATTCGATGAAACCGACACAGCACAGGCGGCACGTGATTATTTGGCTGGTAGGGGATTGACAATCGACACATGGAAAGCATATCGGCTGGGCTATGACAAACTATCAGTTGGCAACCGTGGCGAGTTTGCACCGGCGATAACTCTACCGTGGATTGTGGCTGATGAGCTGATCGGCTTTTCGGTTCGCTACATCGACAAGCAGCACAAGGCCAAGATTGGCAATTTCAACGGGCGGCTATATGGTGGCTGGCTACTCTCCGATCACTATCGAACATGCGTGATCGTCGAAGGCGAAATCAACGCTATGTCGATCTACCAGGTAGCCGGACAAACGGAATTAGATGTTCTTTCGTTGGGGTCCGAATCGGCTCGACTGTCTCCAATGGCCGTCGATAGAATCGCCAAATATGACCACGTGATCTGCTGGGCAGATGAGCAATCAACGGCTGAACGATGGGCATCACATTTCAATGGACAATATTTCAAGCGTGGCTACGCATTCTCAACAGGGAAACAAGATGCAAACGAATTGTTGCAAGCTGGCAAGCTGGGCGGCGTTCTGTCGGCTTTGCGGTTGCGCATTGCCCGGCAAACGAGAAGCGAGAATCTGCTGGATGCTGATCTGCAGCGTGGGGCTGATTCGCTGCTCGGCTTGGATGATGACACAGTGGCTATGCTGGAATCGCTAGAATAGGAAAATATAGGAATATATGGGAAATCTGAATACAAATCAAACAAGGGCTGTGGCGGCTATTCTTGAGCATCCCACATTAGAAGCGGCGGCGGAAAGTACTGGCGTTACATCTCGAACGCTACGAAACTGGCTAAAGGAGGATGACTTTGCGCGTGCTTTGGATGATGCCCAGATGCAAATGTTGCAATCACATTTGGGCCGCTTGTCTGGCTTGCTCCAAAAATCGGCGGCAGTATATGAGCAATTGCTGAATAGCGATGAAGATGCGATCCGATTGCGTTCCGCTGATAGCATCAATCGCATGTTCGATATGTTGACGGCGCGGCGGTTGGCGGTTCGTGAGATGAACGAATTTGAAGAGAGGTTGAAGGCTTTGGAGGCGGCATACAATGGGCAAACTTAGCCGTAGGCTGGACACAATGACCAAACGCTTTGAGCAACAGTTGCATGACTGTCTAACGTTCTGCGGTGAATATATCAATTCCCGACCCATGGCAGAAAGGCGGCAAGTTGTGGAAGATGTGCGAAGCGGCAAGACAGAGCAAAACGCGCTTTTGATGAAAGCGTTCGAAGCATGGAAGCAAACTATCAGCAAATCAGATTTTGAAAAACTAGAACAGTATTGTGAGGTGAAAAATGACAACAGTAATTGATCGAGCGAATCCGGCGATAGATGAGATTATGAAATCGGCAGAAGCGGCTGCACTCCGAAAGCAGAATGAATTGGCCAGGCTCGACGTCCAGCGCGCCGAGCTTCAAAGAACGCAAGCGGAAAAAGATGCTGTACAGGAAACAGAGCTGGCTGCACGCAAAGCCGAAGCACAAGCGGCAATCAAAAAGCAGCGCGCCAAGTTGGTGCAAGATGCGAAGGCCTTAACATCATCTATCTCAGAATGGCGTACAGCCGTCGAAGATGCGGAACAGACATTACGTGCTGGAGCGGATGAACAAACCGCGCTCAACAACGCTCTACAATCCAAGCTGAGAGCAATTCAGAAACTCTATTATGACCACGGCATGGCCTTTGATAATGATTACGATTTGCAACATGATGCGGCTGAACTTTTGAGCTTGTTTGGTGATGTCGATTTATCTGCACCGGTACATCGTGATCTGGTCAACCAATTTCGTTACGCATATATGAGCAGAACGGCGCAAGATGCGATCGCTGGAACAAAGCAAAGGATTGCTGTACAGAAGAAATAATCTTTTTCCCTGTTAAGCCTAATATTGATTCACCAAGACCCGTTGCCATTTGGTAGCGGGTTTTTCTATGCCAGCAATCTGCAACATTTGCCTATTGTAATTACCCTGTAAATCTAGTATTATTACTTATGATATTGTAAGAAATCAACAGTAATACACTTTGAGGGATTTATGAGCAATCAACTAGCCACCACACAAGCCGCAATCACAAATGCAGATTTAGCACCATTGTTCGACATGGTGACTAATGGCATGGCAGCAAATACGAAACGCAGCTACGAACGAGCGTTGAATGATTTTTTGGTTTGGTATCAACAGTCTGGACAAACTACGCTCAACAAGGCTACGGTCAATGCTCACAAAGATTCGTTACTCTCTGCTGATGTTCCAGCATCTAGCATTAATCAGAGATTGACGGCCATAAAGAAGCTGGCACAAGAATCCGCCGACAATGGCTTAATTGACGAAAAGCTATTCACCGCAATCAAGCGCGTGAAGGGCATTAAGCAGACTGGTGCGAAGTTGGGAACGTGGCTCGACAAAGAGCAATCCGCCGCGCTCATCAATGCGCCGCGAATCATTGCCCAACAAAAAGCCGGTGCGGGTAAGTTTGTGAATGAATGCAAATATCTACGCGATAGGGCTATACTGGCGATTATGGTTGGATGTGGATTGCGACGTGAGGAAGTTTGTAGGTTGACTGTAGGCCACTTCCAGCGGGTTCCTACGAAGTCTGGGCGCAAGGTTTGGGTAATTAAAGACCTATCCGGCAAGCATGGCAAAACTCGAACGGTTAGCGTTAATAGTTGGGTCAAGTCTGCGATCAACGAATGGCTGAAATGTGCGCAAATTGAATCCGGCGAAATATTCTTAGGTATCAGCAAGGGCGGGAAGATTGCCGACAAAGCTATGACACCGCAAGCTATTTGGAACTTGGTATCCGGCTACTCTGCATACGTCCCAAATTATGATGATGATGGCAACCAAACTTTAGGAATGAACATTGCACCACATGACCTAAGACGCACCTTCGCACGTTTGGCCTACGCTGGCGGCGCAACGATTGAACAGATTCAACAGGAGCTGGGGCATGATTCACGATTGACTACTGAAAAGTATCTTGGTCTCCAAATGGATCTGGATAATAGCGCAAGTGGTGCGATTAGTATTGAACTGTAGCGCACCACTTTACATTGCTTGCTCTAACTCTGTGAGAATATAACTATGGATAAAACAAACACCCGTCTTGGCTCAGGTCTGATTATTTGTATCGTGGTCTTGGTATGCACACTTGCTGGACTAATCCCCGTTGCGGCTAGAACAAGATCGCAAGACAACTGCGGAGAAGTGGTGTTCTTTGATGCATTGCCATACGGCGGCGGAAGAAT
>ENA-ORXM01001473-ORXM01001473.1-marine-metagenome-genome-assembly--contig:-NODE-1473-length-32827-cov-4.056763_pt1 | contig 32827 bp, 30 predicted proteins | sample MGYA00237867_ERZ511480 | MGnify/ENA primary metagenome ERZ511480 (study PRJEB26309, sample SAMN06266103) | marine metagenome | isolation source: Algal blade | place: United Kingdom:Sidmouth, United... | reverse complement strand
CTTCTGAAAATGCTTGTTATCTTATAGGCGATAGAATTAGATGCGAAATTGAATCTATCGATAATGGAGCAAGAGAGTTACATAATTATAAATTTATGATTGTCCTCAATACTCAATCTGTAATAATTAACTTTGCTGCTCAAGCACCATTTATAGAAGAAGAAGGTGATGATAATGCAGAAGAAGGGTTAACAATCAATGAAGGTGAGGATGTATTTGGAAAAATAGAATCTTCACGGATAGCTAAAGAAATTACTATCAATGTATTTGGTAGTACTTTCACTAATTGGAAACTTCAAATTAGCCTTGAAATTAATCTAAGTGAGTTAGGTATTGAAACTAGTGATGAAGTTGAGAGTTTCATAGCAACTGTTGGTATTTTGGAAATTAAAGAAAGTCCGCAGCATCCTCAGACCTGTGAAGTAGTAGGAGTTTTCTTAAGGTGCTTACACAGCCAAACTCTCTCAATAGCTAACACAGAAGAAGATGCACTTAAGCAGCTCTATTCGTTTGATCTAGATATTAATTTTGAGAGTGGAAGAAAAAGAAAAATTCAATATAAAGGGAAGTTAAAATAATGAAAAAATTTATAATAATTATAAAGATAGTAATTTTAGGGCTCACTGTATCATGTGCACCTGAGAAAATTTCAGTGTCATCCAATATTAGTGCATCAACAACGACGATGCCTAATCAACTTAGTGATATAACAGTTTCAAAATCAATCACGATGACTACCGCTCAAAAAAGTAGTGATATTTTATTAGAAGGATTACCTGATGGAGCGTATTTAGAAACGACAACATCTTTTACACATACAAGCTTAAATTCAACAATTGCTGCAAATAGCTCGCTTCTTGTTTATACATTAAGTGAAGCATTTATTAACAGTGTCAGCGAGACTTCTTCTTTTAACGATATCGTTCAAGTATTTTTTGTAAAAGATGATTTAGAGTTTACATATACTTTGAACCTTCAAGTAAATGTTATCAGTTCAGATTCAGCAACACCACCTGAAGAAAGAGTTGTAACAAGTCAGTATCCAGAGGTTTTACAATTTAGAAATGAGAGCTTGGAGCAGACGATTACAATTCCTGACTACAATACAACTTATCGGTTTTTATCAGCAAGTTTTATTGATTCTTCTTTCGAAGAGGTTGAGTTTAATTCTGATCTTGGAAGTCTAACTCTAAAATCTGCAAACCTTTTAACAGGGCAGAGCTTTTTAACCGGAGAGATTAAAACATTTAATTTAGAAGGAAATGAAATCGTTACATTCAATGTAAGGGTAGATTATATCAGTACTAAATTTACATTGGTTAACAATGGAGTGCCAATTGAAGTAGACTTTGGAGCTTTAGGTTTTGGATTAGGTGATAAGTATTCTGAGAAAGAGTTGTTAAGTACAAACTTAAATCCTGCCATTGATATTGGATTTACTTATTCTTCTCAAAGATTAGCTGATCCTTTAGACGAAGATCATTTAGACTTAGTATTTGAACCAATCGTCGGAGGTACGAGAGCAACGTTTTCTCCAGTAGACTTAAATCTACTTGAAGCGGGAGATCAACCTGATCGAGAGTATGAAGTTATCTTTACTCTTGAGACTGGAGATGAAGTTGTTGCAGTTTATGAAGTACACTTTAGTGTTTTCGAATTAGATGGAGAGCGCACAGAACTTTCAGTAAGTGGCTTGATGCCCAATACTGCTGCTGCAACTAATGACGAGAGATTACTCAATAGTATTAGAAGGCCGACACCATTTGATTTAAAAGAAGCACATGTGCTTTTTACAACTGGTCAATATGCAATTTTAGAAGGCTTTGAATGTGACTTGTATAACGAAAATGGAAATATTATAGATAAGCATTTTTCTGCAGAAGTTAGTTTAAGTAGTGTAAATGGTCGACAGTTTAATGTTGATGCTAACGAAGCGACTTATGGAAATGGCGATGACTTCTTTATGTTTTGCTTTGGTTCTATCATTGACCTTGAAGATGGAGAAATTTTTAAAACTATAGACAGAAGAATATATAATCCTAATAGCTTTGAAGACTTAAATAAGGAAGAATACTGGAGCGATAAAGATAACTTAGACTCAGAGAAAACTTTAATGTGGCATTGGAGAAAGTAGTAAATTACTCCGATAAAAAGCAAAGATTAATTGACTGTGAGGTTGATAGATAATACTTATTAATAATGAGATTATCTAAGGCCTCATGGCAAACATATAAAGAAATTCCCAAAGAAGCAGAAATCCCTTCTCACCAGCTTTTATTAAAAGCAGGCATGATACATAAGTCCGGTTCAGGTATCTACCAATATTTGCCATTTGCTTTAAGAGTGATTCAGAAAATTGAAAAAATAATTAGACACGAGATGAATGCCATCTACTCTCAAGAGATTACGATGAGTATGGTGACTCCGGGTGAGTTGTGGAAAGAGTCAGGCCGATGGGACTTAATGGAAAATCTAATGGTTCAATTTCACGATAGAGGGGGAAAAGATCTCTGTCTTAGTCCAACGAATGAGGAATCAGTTACAGATATTTTTAGACGTTTAGTAAAATCATATAAGCAACTTCCAGTGAGCTTTTATCAAATTAATACAAAGTTTCGAGATGAGATCAGACCAAGGTTTGGTTTAATGAGAGGCCGAGAGTTTATCATGAAGGATGCCTATACCTTCCATGCAGATAAAGATTGCTTGGATAGAGGTTATGAAGATATGTATCAAGCCTATTCTAAAATTTTTAAAGCAATGGGCCTAAAGTTTGCCATCGTTGAAGCAGATGCAGGCAACATGGGAACCAATGATTCTAAAACTCATGAATTTCAAGTGATCGCGCAAACTGGTGAAGATGATATTGTCTACACTGATGGAGATTACGGCGCTAACATCGAAAAAGCGACGACTAGTAGAGTGGGCTTAGAGTTTAGTAATGATAAAGAGATGATTGAAGTTGCCACTCCTAATATGAAAAGCATTAAAGATGTTTGTAAATTCTTAGATACTAAAGAATATCAGAGTTTAAAATCATTGGTTTATACAGCTGTGTGGCCAGATAAAGAAGAGCATTATGTCGTCATGCTTTTAGGTGATGATGAACTTAACGAGGTTAAACTTAAAAATTATATAGGCTGCAATTTCTTGTTAATGACTAAAGAAGAGACAATGAAAGACTTGGGTTTGATTAAGGGATTTATTGGACCAATAAATTGTAGTAAAAACTTTAAAGTCATTTATGATAATGCAATTGATGTGAATTGTTCTTATGTGGTCGGAGCTAATAAAAAAGATATGCACTTAAAAGGCTTTATTCCGACAAAACATTGTCTTAGTGAAAAAGTACAAGTTGATCTTCGTACTACTCAGATAGGCGATCTTGCTCCGGATGGGAAAAGTGTGAAAATAAAAAAAGGAATTGAAGTTGGTCATATTTTCCAATTAGGGGATAAGTATACAAAAGTGATGAAGGCTCAAGTATTAAATAGAGAAGGAAAGAAAATTAGTCCTTTGATGGGGTGCTATGGAATAGGAGTCACGAGAACTATGGCCGCTGCTATAGAGCAAAACCATGATGAATTGGGAATGATTTGGCCTATGGCTATAGCTCCCTATCAAGTCTATTTTGCAATGATTGGAAAAAGTGAAGAAACTAAAACAATGGGTCTTGATATTTATAAAGAGTTGATTGCTGAGGGGATAGAGGTTTTATTTGATGACAGAGGTTTAGGTCCTGGTCAGATGTTTAAAGATGCTGATCTTTTAGGGCTTCCTATACGATTAACTTTAGGAGAAAGAGACTATAAAGAAGATGGAAAGCTTGAAATAAAATTAAGAAAATCTGGAGACATTCAAAAGGTCGAAACTTCTGAGCTAGTAGAAGTCATAAAAAATAAAATAAAAGAATTATCATGAGTTTTGATTTAATAGTTGGTTACCATAGTATTCACCACGCTCTTGAGAATACAGATAGAGCGAATAAAGAGATTTTTGCGACTAAAGAAGGTTTAAAAAAATATAAATCAAAGTATCAGATTAATGAATCAAATGTTCAGTTTTTAGATCAAAGAGAAATTAGGTCTGTTTATACAAAGCATTGTGTTGAAAAAGGTTTTAATAGTACTAAACTTCATGGTGATATTTTTTTAATATCAGATGAATTGCCTGAGCTTGGAAATGCATTTTTATATTCTCTAATAGAGAAAAAAGAAAGTTTGCGCTTACTGGCCCTTGATAGAGTGACGGATATACATAATGCAGCAGCGATCTTGAGAACTGCAGCGTTTTACAATCTTGATGGTTTGATCCTTTCTCAGAAATCAACACTTAGCTATACTCCTGGATTTTTTAGAATTGCCTCTGGAGGTTTTGAGCATGTTCCAGTAATGAGGACTCCTAACTTGTCTAAAACTTTAAAAACGCTTTCATCTAAGCAAGTAACTACTATAGGTTTAAGCGAAGAGGTCGAAAATAGCTCCTTAGAGCAGAAATCTTCTTGGTGCCTGGTTCTTGGGTCTGAGGAAATGGGACTGTCTCATGCAGTCGAGAGGTCTGTTGACGAGCATATCTGTTTGAAATCACATGGAAAAATTGACTCTTTAAATGTCTCTATTGCAGCTTCTATTGCTTTAGAAAAATTTACACACTAGTCCACAAGTTTTAATGCGGCATGTTATAGTGGGGCATAATTTTAAAGGACTCATTATGAAACTAATATTACTCATGCTTTTTATCTCTTCTACTACTTTTGCAGAAGATGTCGTTGTAGTGGTCAATCATGGAAATAAAATCGAGCTTGATACTGAAAAGGTAGATTATATTTTATTTTCTCTCAATAAACCTAGAAAAAAAGCAAAGTTTGATATTACCTACAAATTGCAGCTTGAGGAGGGAGAGAAATATTGCGCTAAGAGCTTTACTCAATCTTTGAGTATTATTCCTTCTGTATGTAATGAAGTAAGAAGGTCAAATAGAGGGAATTTAAAGCATCCATATTCTCAAGATATCTTTGGGAGATGCTATACAAGATCAAATAGGTGCCATAAATATAAAACTGCCAAAAAAGCTGGAGAAGTAGAGCTTTCAAAGTCTATGACTATAAAGTTTTCTAAGAGAATTAGAGAAGAGTTCATTGAGGCTGAGCAATTTAAAATCTATTTTAACAAATCTAAAGGGTGTTTTAGAGTTTATCCATTAAGTGCTAATACCAAAGATCATAGATTTAAAAATAATTGCCAAAAAACTTATATAAAGTAATTCTCTTTAAGGATGTGAACTCATCATCTTCTTGCAAAATGGGCCCCAAGAGCATATAAATTTCTTTACTAAACTTAGTTTAAGTTTAAAAGTGGGCAGCTCTAGCTCAGTTGGTAGAGCATCGGTTTTGTAAACCGACGGTCGCAGGTTCGACTCCTGTGAGCTGCTCCATTTAGCTCTTTGAAATATAGATTGTTTGGCGTGATTCCCGAGTGGCTAAAGGGAGCAGACTGTAAATCTGCCGGTTCTACCTTCGATGGTTCGAATCCATCTCGCGCCACCATTCATCTTACCAAATAAAATAAGCGGGTGTAGCTCAGTTGGTAGAGCACCAGCCTTCCAAGCTGGGGGTCGAGAGTTCGAACCTCTTCGCCCGCTCCATTTATCATTTTAATTTTTTAGTGATGGGTTCTACGAAGAACTCAATTCACTTTTAGTATTTTTAAACTTCTAGACACTTAGAAGTGAGATCTCTATCTTTTAAAATAAAAAGGTCGTACATATGATTAAAGTCTATTTATTCTTGCTTGTTTTATCCTTCATGAGTTTTTCAAATATTTTATCACTTGGAGGACAGACTACTTGCTACTCAAATAATGAAGTAGTGAATTGTATTGGTCGAAATGCTGAGGCTCAAGGCGGTTTTAAAAGTGGGTATTCTAATATCACCCATTTAGTTTTAGGTCTTAAGCATACTTGTCTAGTAGATTCTGGAAAAGTTTATTGTTGGGGTGATAATGAATTTTCTCAAGCAATTTATCCAAACCTAGAAAATATTTCAAAAATTAAATCAGGTTCCAATCATACTTGTGCTATTGAAGATGGAGACGTTTATTGCTGGGGTATCAATACATCCGAGCAAATAAATATTCCAGATGATGTATTTGATGCGAAAGATTTAATACTTGGAGATAAATACACTTGTGCGATAGTTTCTTCAAAACTGATATGCTGGGGAGAAGATGCTCAGTATTTTGAAGGACAATTTAGAAAATTAGATGAGTATAAAAAATTATCTGGTGGAGGACACCATATCTGTGGACTTAGACTAAATGGAAAAGTGGAATGTTTTGGTTCTCGAGATAGTAAAGCGATAAGTCCTCCAGATGATTTAGACTATGCGACAGATCTTATCTCTGGTTTTAATCACTCTTGTATTATTGATAAAAATAAAAAAGTAACTTGTTGGGGAGATAATGAAAAAAAAGCACTGGACTATCCTTTTTCTAATAAAGTAGTTAAACAGCTTTTTTCATCTTCTTCTGCAAATCATACATGTGCAAAGTTTAGTGATGGAGAGTTTGATTGTTGGGGGGATAATAAGGCAGGATAATTAAGAATAAACTTTGAAATAGATTTTTCAAAAGTAAGGAAGGTAAACTTTGCAGCCTACACTGCTTGTGTAATCTATTTTGATAATACAGTGGATTGTTGGGGTTCAAACTTTGAAGGTTCAGCAACTCCTCCTAAAGACTTAAAAAATGTAAAAGATATTAAGTCTCCGTATTTCTCATCATGTGCAATAACTTGGGATCACAAAGTTGTTTGTTGGGGAGATCAAGGTACTGGTGGACATAAGGATGTAAATCTTCAATTTAATGAAATCAAAGCTTTTTCAGTAAGTGATAATCATGGGTGTGTTATAGATTCTATTCTTGGATTACAGTGCTGGGGAAACAATGAAAGTAAACAGCTTGATATTCCATCGGATATTGATATTAAAAAAGTTGATGATGTAGTTGCAGGGTTTGATGGGATCTGTGTGCTTTATAAAAGAAAGATTAGGTGTTGGGGAAATGATAAAAATAAAATTAATGATTATATTCCTAATACGATCAAAGGAAAAATTCATGAAATCAAAGGTCAGAATGATAAAATATGTCTAAGAGATGATGAAAGTATTAAATGTTGGGGAGAGCTTGAAGGATTTCCTGTCTTATTAGATAACCCTCTAGTAAGTCTTGATTATAATACCTTAAAACAATGGAATGTTAGGGGATGGAATGCATGTGCAATTGATAGAGATAATATTCCCAAGTGTTGGATGGGTTTAGTTTCTCACACACCTTTAAATATGCCTAAAGAACTACCGGAGTTTAGAGTATTAAGTGTTGGCTTAATGAATGTTTGTATTATTACCAAGGAAAACAAGTATTTGTGTTGGGGAAAATCTCGTAGTTTTAATAATACGAGAGCTCCTCTTTCTATACAGAGCATTTTTACAAACTCGTATAAGAAGTAAAAAGTAGTTAAACTTTTAGTAATTTAATATCTTCTTACTGCATTTAATCCTATAGAGATGAGATGTGTCTTAAAAGACCCATCAAGGAATTCAATTCGCAGGGTATCATTGCCGGAAGAGTCTTCAAAAGTCACTTTACTTGCACTCAATTTATTATAACTTCCATTAATAGAAATACCCCACTGTTGACTAATAAATAAATCATAGCCAAGTCCAAAAGTTAAACCATGGAATAAACACCTTTAATTGGACATTTTATAAGGACATTGAATGCATTCAATCTTCTTTGAAATCTAATCTCTGTTTAGCTTCAAAGTACTGAACTAATTTGATAAGGAAATTTCGCCTTAATAATAAAAAATAATTTTTTTTAGATTAAAATGAGTAGATGAAGAAACTTAGTCTTCTTACATACTTATTCTTAACGATCTACGGAAGTACTTTAATTAGTAGTACTTGTGGTGATAAGTATCTTTATCTGAAAGATACAAGTGACCATACGCTCTTTATTGGCAAAGAAAAAACTCATGATGAGACTTTAGTATGGATGGTTAGGGCTACTGGATTTAATCCAAGCTTAGTAATCAGAAAAGAGATAGTCTCAAAAGGAAAATATAAGTTTAGTATACCAATTAATGAGTCTGGCTCTGAAATAATTGAATTAATATACTCATTAAGAGTACTAGAAGGAAAAAAAAGAGTGGCAATTTTAACAAAGGCTGAAGGTTATAAAGATGGTAGGGCAATAGAGGGAGAAAGTGATAATCTATCACTGATATGGTTAAAAGAAGTTATTTCAAGATTGAAAAATGAAGACATAGATACTAAGACTATTAGGGTTTCTTCAAAGACAGAAAAGAACTCATTTCACTTTCCTCTTGAAATAAATGATAAGGCAATAAGTGAATATACCACTTTCATGGAAAGGTATTTATACTCTACGAATCGAAATATAAATACTGTTAGTGGAAGAGAGCAAGAAAGATTAGCAAAAATTTTGACGATCGAAGACTTTAAGAAGCTATATTCATCTATTAAGAGAAATAATATTTTAAATTATATTTACGATAGATCTAAAAAGCAGATTGGTAGTTGGCCGATAGCTTTAAGTACTGGTGTAATAGTGGTTGTTTATCAAAATAAAAAAACTGAACTTAAGAGAAAGCAAGGCCATGTGTTGGAGCTTTTAGATATAAATGGTAAAAAACACGAAATTGAAATTGACCAAGTTGGAAGTGAAATAAATTTTTCATATCAAGGAAAATTCAACCATAACCAAGACCAAAGTGTAACTTTGTATGACACTAATAATGTTCCTTATGTTTTTCAAATAGTATTTGAAAGTCCAATGTTAACTAAGTTGCATTTATTAGAATGCAATTAATCAAAAAGATCTATTTTCTTCTCAATAATAATTTGATATAAAAAGAGACTTGAAATAAGGGCCCTTAGCTCAGTTGGTTAGAGCGCTACCTTGACATGGTAGAGGTCAGAGATTCGAATTCTCTAGGGCCCACCATTTTAGATCTTAGAATGACCAATAACTATGTTTACAAAATATTAATGTTAAAAAAAATTTCAACTCTTTGCTTAAACACTTTATTTTAAAGCTTAATAGTATTTTCTAGACAGTTGTCAGGTTCATAAAATGTAGAAGTATCAGAGCCAAAAAGCCAGGTTTATGCTATATAAATTATTGCAAGGCAAAGGAAGCTGAAGCTATTTTGAATATGAACTTGACTCAATAGGATCTTAGCAAAAGATCTAAGAGAATTTTCCAATTTCCTCCTTGTAGTGTAGAAAGTGCTTAACTTGAGGGAGTAAAAATGAAATTTGTAATGCTTTTTGTCACTTTACTAAGTTGCGCTAATCACGCTCAAACCATAAAGGTGCTCCATTATAATATTAAAGAGTTAGATAGCACTAAAATCAATAAGGCAAGAGAAGGAAAATTGGCTCAATTAAAATATGCTTCGGAAATTATCCAGAAGTTTTCTGCAGATATAATTTCAATTAATGAAATTCAATATGATAAAGAAGATGTCCCTTCAACAAGTTTTAAAACAAGAGGTCAAAATTTAAGGACTCTTGGTAAGTTATCAGGACTTAAGAATTTTAATTATTCATTTGATGAAGCAAATACCGGGATGAATTCAAAACCAGGGATAAATGGTGAATATATTTTAAAACCAACTGCTAGTGATAGAAGAAACTATGCTGATTCAGTAAATTTTGGAATGTTTCCTGGTCAATATTCAACTGGGGGAATTTTTAAATATCCAATTAAAAAAAGAAGTATTATTAGTTCACTTAAGTGGAGAGACTTTAATCCAAAAATTAACTTAAATAAGTATAAAGATACTAATGGAAATAGACTTCCTGTAGATATGGAGTTATTTGATAAAAACTTCAGTGACATTACACTTGATGTTAATGGAAAAGAAGTACATATTATCTTATTACATACCGTTCCAGCTTTTGGGTTTGGAAATAAGTTCACTCCAAACTTTGAAAGAAATCATGATCAATTAGAATTTCTAAAATGGTACTTAACAGGTAAATCAAAGTTTAAAAACAACTTGAAAATTAAGCATCTAAAAAAAGGTACTAGGTTCATTGCAATGGGAGATTGGAACGTAGATCCAGCATCTACAAACCCTGGTGGAAAAATTATCAAGGAATTGGGAGAAAAGTTCACATATGTTTTAACTAATAACGACAAAACTTATGTTGGGCAGAACTTTGGGGTTGATGGCTATAGTGCTGAACTTGATTATATTTTGGTGAGCAAAAACATTTCGGTCTTAAAGGCAGGTATTCATTATCCTACCTCAGAGAGAGAGGAGATTGGATGTGGTCCCTATACTAAGCAAAACCGTCCGAATAAGGTATTGGTAAGTTATAAACAGGGCCCTAAAGTCTGCAAAGCTTGGGTTAGCAAAGAATTTTATAAGACAAAAAAAGCTAGTGACCATCTTGCCATTTGGGCAAAATTAAAGATTTAACGATTAAGTTGTTTAAAACCTAGTCTTAAAGGCGAAACTCGACAATTCTGACATAATTTATCTGACTTTTTGTTCTCTTTATTTTCATACTAAAAGAGTATTTTTGTCATTAAATCGAGTTATTTATATATTTAGGTTATACTGGCTTAGTAAATATTATAGACACGTTTAGGGAGAAAACTATGACACATTACATTTTCATTTCTTTATGCATGATTGTTAGCTCAATTTCATTTTCAGGAACATCAACTTCGTATGCTAATTATAGTTCTGATTTTGATGATGAAGTTCCTACAAAAATTAAATCGCTTCAAGGTAAAGTTAGCAATACGACTAATTACAAAAGAAGAGGTACATCAAGAAGAGTTAGAAGAGGAACAAGTGGGATCTCAAGATCAGCCACTAGGGGAATTGCAAGTACAAGTAGTTATGAATTAGCTCAAGCTCCAAGTATGGGCGCACCGATGAGCGGTGGAGCCGATATACCTGCAAACGCTCAACCTGGACAATGTTTTACGAAAATAATTATTCCAGCAAAGTATTCTACTACTAAAGAGAGAATTGTAGTGAGCCCAGAATCATCTAGAGTTAGTACTATTCCTGCAAAATATGGATATGAAGAGAGAAGAATCTTAGTTCAAGAGGCCTCTGAAAGACATGTTACGATTCCTGCAACCTATAGATGGGTTCAAGAGAGAGTACAAGTTGTTGATCAAAGTGAGTCACTAGTAAAAATTCCTGCTCAATACAAAACAGTTCCTAAAAAGATAATGGTTTCTGCTGCTACTACTGAATGGAAAAAAGGTGACAACTCAGGTGGAGGCGTAAACAACGAAGCTCTTTGCTTGGTTCAAAAGCCAGCAGTTTATAAAACGGTTTATGAAAAAGTTGTCGTTAGTCCTGCAAGAACTGAGACAAAAATTATTCCTGCACAGTTTCAAACTGTTAAGAAAAGAGTTATTGATAAACCAGCACAAGTTAAAACTGTTCCGGTTCCTGCTCAGTATAAAACTGTAAAAGTTAGAAAAATGATTGAACCACCAAGAACTATACAAAATCCTATTGCTGCTAAGTATGATTATGTTTCAAAGAGAGTTATGGTTCAGGATTCAAAAACTGTTTGGGCAGAAATACTTTGTAAAACAAATGCTAATCAATCTACAGTAGCAAGAGTTCAACAAGCATTAACAAGATCAGGATTTAAGACTGGTGGAGCTGATGGAAGGTTAGGGCCTGGTACTTATAGGGCAATAGAGAGCTTTCAGAGATCTAAAGGTCTAATGGTAGGCGGTGGTCTTACTATGGAGACTTTAAGAGCTTTAAATATCCAAATTTAATAAATTAAAGTCCATTCAAATTAATTATAGGAAGGTCCAGTAAAACTGGACCTTTTTTGTTGCGAAAATATTTCTTTCTTAATCATTAAAATCAGAAAAGTTTTAAAATATAGATTAGAAGTAGAAGGAACTTTTTTGAAAACAATCTATATTATTATCTCCCTTTCACTATCCTCGTATTCAGCTGATATCATTTCATCTGTTGGTACTTTGATTAAAAAAGATCATTTCAAACAAATTGAAAACCTTGAGAAATTCATACTATTTGGTAGAAATTCAAAAACAAGGTTTAACTCTTGTTTCAAAAAATCTAATAAGTTAGCAGTAGGTGATTGTTCTGGAGTTTTAATTTCACCTGATTCACTATTAACAGCAAAACATTGTGTTCAAAAACACGAAAATTTTTGTAAAAACTACCATGTAGTCTTTGATTTTAATAAAATAAATCAAGATTTAGATATCAGTACATTAGATAATAAAATATTTTATAGTAAAAAAATATTTGAATTAAATAAGAATATCTTCAATTGTGAAAAAGTATCATACAATAGTGACAATACCGATATTGCGATTATTAAGCTAAAAAAGTCTCCAGAGGGTAGAAAAATTCTTAAGTTGAGTAAGGCTAAAAACTTAGATAATAATGATTCACACTTTTTTGGGAGCTCTCTGGGAGGGCCAGTTGAGATTTCTTCTACGGCAATTTTTTATTCTAGACTAAAAAATGGTGAAAGCTTATATCATAACAAGGTTTTCAGAGGAAGTTCTGGTGGACCTTTGATAAATCTAAAAACATCTGAAATTCAGGGAATTATTTCCTCTTCGGTTCAGAATGAGTATTTTGACGAAGAGCAAGGAATTTGTATTTTATCTAAAAATAATACTCCTGAAATGGTCTCTGTGGTCGATCCAGAGACAATTCGAATGTCAATCCAGTCATTACTATAAACGCGACGCATCTAATTTGATTATCTTTAATTTATAATCTATTTATAACTCAAATTTATATATCTTCACTTGAAGAATAAACCCTAATGGAGGAAAACATGACAAAAAGTCTATTACTAATCAGTGCTTTAATCGCTTCTACTGGATTTGCAAAAATCACAAAAAGAATCATTAAGGACGACAATTTCAATTACTCGAATTCATCTAATGCGATGATTACTGAAGGATCTAACCTTAACTTTAACGGAGCTGGTGACCGGCCTTCAAATGCTGTTCCAGGACAATGTTTTGCTAAAGTTATCATTCCTGCAAAATTTAAGACTGTTACTGATACAATGCAAGCAAGTCCTGCAATGACAAGACTTTCTACAGTTCCTGCAAAGTATGGTTATGCAACAAAGAAAGTATTAGTTAAGGAAGCTTCTGAAAGACTAGTTACTATTCCTGCAAAATATAAAACTGTTTCTAAAAGAGTTATGGTTTCTCCTGAATCTACAGAGTGGAAAAGAGGAGACAACGGTTTAGCTTCAAACGCTCATATGTCTTCAAAAGGATCAAACTATACAAGTGTATCTAACGGTACTTCTGGTAATGAAGCTTTATGTTTAGTTAAGAAACCTGCTGTTTTTAAGACTGTTTATGAAAAAGTTGAAGTTGAACCAGCAAGAACTGTTTCTAAGCCAATTCCTGCTGAGTATAAAACTGTTAGAGTTCAAAAGATGTTAGAGGCTCCAAGAACAGTTGAGCATACTATTCCTGCAAAATTTCAAACTCTTACTAAAAGAGTAAAAGTTTCTGATTCAAGAACTGAATGGGCTCAAATCATTTGTAAGACAAATGCTAACTATTCAACAATTTCTAAAGTTCAATCTGCACTTAAGAAAGCTGGATTTCATAGTGGATCAACTGATGGTCGATTAGGTAATTCAACGGCTACTGCTATTGAGAGATTCCAAAGATCAAACGGTCTACCTACTGGTGGATTAACGTTTGAAACAATTAAGGCTTTAGGAGTTAATTTATAATTAGAATTAAAAGTTTTAAATAAATTAATTATAGGGGGTATATTTTATACCCCCTTTTTTTTTGTTAAAGAAATTGTCTATTCTTACGATAAGTTAAGGTAACCAAACGAAGGATCAAGACAATGAAGTTTATAATTTTTTTTCTAGGATTTTCTCAAGTCATCTATTCACAATCTTATGATAATTTTAGAGATTTAGATTTGTTCAAAAAAGTAAATGGTAAAAGCTCAATAAGTTATGATGGAAATGGAAAGCCTGTTTTAAACCCTGATGTATTTACTACTAAAATAGATAAGGAATACAAGAAAAAAGGGATTTTTAGAAAAAAAGATAAGCAAAACTTTAAGACTGTAGGGTATTCAGATGATCCCAGTAAAGATCACTTAATTTATACTGAACTTAAAAATCATCATGACGGTAAGAAAGATACAGGGATGATCAGTACTGTTTATCAATCTCATATCAATGAAGACTTAGAATTAGATGAAAGAATGTTATCTTTTGATAATAGTGGAGGGTTGTTAAGTACATTAGTGTGCGATGCAAATTCTTGTAGAAGTTATAATAGAGAGTTCTGCCAAAGAATTGAGAACATTTCAGATGATAAGATTAATCAGTGTAAAAACTTACAAAAAGATCTTCAAGCAGTTTACGGAAACTCTGAGTACATCCAAACTTTTAAAAATGACTACAGCAAAATGATGGAAAAAAGAGAAGCTTTTACGAAAAAGTTAAATGGAAATATTTTTAAAAGATCTTGGAAGAATGTTAAGTCTGATGATAAGCAAAAAGTTGCTAATCAAATCAAATCTCAACAAGAGAGATATTTAAATCCTAGTTATATGAAAGATGCTAGTGAGAGATTAAATTTTGGAGACTTAGCCGTAGATATTGATTTTTGTAAATCTATGAATGCTAGTCAGTCAACTAGTTTAGATTTAAATAGAGATTCAATTCAAGAGAGTAAAACAAGAAATAAATAATTAGCTTGCAGATTGCTTAATAAATTCTGATAGGTAGAACTTAACTAACGAGTTAATTTCTACTGGGTCCCCTTGATAGGTCCATTTGATATTATTAAATGCTCCGACCATCGCTTTTAGTTCATGATAAATTTGGGGAACAGATTGGCCGTCAGAGTTTCTTGTTGAGAAAAAGTTTCCTGAGTTATTCATGAAACCAATGGTAATTGTTTCATTAGATGACCTAGAGATAACTAATTTCAGTGAATTTCTAAATAATAAAAAATCATTAATCGTATTTGAAATTTTAAAAAGTTTAATTGTCTTATCTGTATCGTTTCTCAGATCATTAAATTTTGTAACAAAGATTTCAAAATGTTCTCTAAGTTGATCCATCATTTCAATTGATGAGTCTTCAAGATTTAGAGCTGTATCAATATGGTCGTTAAAATTTACAATGCCTGATTCATCCATATTGATCTCATCAATAACAAGTGATTCAATCCATTTTGTTGAAAGGTGATTTAGTTCAGAAGTATTCATGTATATATAATCTTAAATAGAGGCTATTTATGCAACTAATTTTAATAAAAGGGCCTGGTGAATGTTAAGTTTCGCGCCCTTAAAAATTAAGGTGGGCGCGATAAGTAGCTACTTTAGGCTTCCCGATCATCTATTAAAATTCTTAACAGACAATAATAGTCGGGCTTGCTCACCATAGCCAGGGACAGCTCCCGAAACATACATTGTAGGGCGAAACATTAATTATTCACCAAGCTCTATGTTTGATTATACCTTATTTTGAGACTTGTGAAGAAAAAAAAATACTATAGAAAAATATTCTTGGCACAAACTTTGCCTAAAGATTTATAGGAGATGAGGGAAATTTGCTCCCATTTAAACCTAAATCCTTGATTTAGAATAAAATCTAATAGATGAGTAATTTAGGACAAGCATTATTAGAATATCTACTCTTAGTTGTTTTTGGGGTGATAGTGGCCAGTAATTTAGTCAGTTCATTGTCTGAATCAGCTGGAGATAAAGTTGGAAACTTAACTCATTATCTATCAGAAAGTTTATCTACAGGAATTTGCCAAAGAAATTGTTTTTTTGGAGGTTATGATAATGGTAACAAATAAAGGGCAAGCGGCGATTGAGTATATACTAATGATGCTAGTAATAGCGTTAATGGTTAGTAGTTTCTACTCAGTATATAATGAAAAATTTGGAAAAGACGGAGACGTCTTGAGCTTTATTAATCAAAGAATGAAGTATTCTTATAGACACGCAATTTTTGGTAGTGAAGATGAAGACTATAATACTATAAATTATGATGCAGGCAGAGAGCATAAGTCTTATGTAGGTGATAATGGTCAAACGAGATTCTTTGGTCCTGCAGCACGATATCCACAATAAATATGAAAAACTCGGGTCAAATTACAATTGAATTTATTCTTACCTTTGTGTTCGCAATCTTGTTTGTATTATTTTTTCTTTATTATTCTATAAATTTTGCAACTGGCTACATGGCCCATTATGCTACCTACTTAGCTTCAAGAGCTTACCTTACAGGAGAATATGAAGGAGCGGCATTTAACTCTGATGCTCCCTATAGAGATGGCGAAAGAAAAGCTAGGGAAGTATTTAAAGAAATAGGACTAGAGAAAATGGGGTTAACATTTAATTTAGATACTGATCTGAAATTTAATTCTCCTCAAAGCGTTAGAGTGTATGAATATGTTGGAGCCTATTTTAAATTTTCTCCACCTTTTAGAATTAGCAATGACAGTGATGAATCAAAAAATAAATTATTATCAGAATCTTTTTTAGGTAAAGAGCCTTCTAAGGGAGATTGTGAATGCCAAATTAAAAAAGCAATGGGTTATGGAAATTGTTTGGGTGGTCTTCCTGATGTAGCAGATGTAACTCTCTTTGATAATGGTTGTTAGGAATGAAAATGAAACAGAAAAAAGTTAATAAAAAAAATGAAGGACAAGCTCTTTTTGAATTTATTTTTTTTCTACCAATTATGGTTGTCTTTTTGTTCATACTGTTTAGTATTGGCAATTCAATTAATTGTTCAATTAACCAACAAAAAATTTCAAGATCATATTTTTATGCTCGAATTAAAAATAACTCAATGATGCCGCTTGTAGAGTCAAGACAGGAGCAAGTTAAAAATCTAAGCTTTCAATCAATGGGGATGTTTTATATTGGGTGGAAAGAAAAGTTCAAGTCTGGAGCATCAGCAGATGGAGATGGAGATCCAGTTGCTCCTTGCTATAAAATGAATGTTCCGACGAAAAACTATGAAGAAACTTGTGATGATTATGACAAGGAGAGAATAAATTTTATACGTGTAGGAACTGTTTATGGTGCCTGCGGAGCAACGTATTTGAATATTAATTCTGAAATGGTTCGAGCACCAGCATCTGGTAATGTCCAGATCGTTTCAGACGTAAGCGGTTGTTTAATCAGGTAATAGACTCAACTATTTATTCAAAATTTTCCTCTAAATTAGAAAAATCTAAATTTGAGTTAAACTCTAATTTGGAGGAAGTTCATGAACTCTCGGTCATTTACATTATCAATAGCTATTGCTGGGATTGCAATGTTTATGGCATGGTCATACATCAATGCAAAAGAATCAGAGTACGTTAAAAGATATGGGAATATGCAACCAGTAGTTGTAGCTAAAGAAGATATTAAAGCTCTAGATGTTATTGATGATTCTAAACTGCAAATTATAACAGTCCCAAAAAAGTTTGTGATGAATGGTCATATCAATAATATTGAAGAAATTGTTAATACAATTGCAGCTGTCAGTATCCTTAAAGGTGAACAAATCACTAAGCCAAGGGTTACACAACCAGGTGTAAGAACAGGACTTGCTCCAGAGATTGCTCCGGGTAAGAGAGCATATTCAATTCAAACAAATGACTCACAAGCAGTAAGTAAATTAATAAAACCTGGTAATAGAATAGATGTTCATTCTGTGATCAGTTATATCCCAGGTCAGCTAGATAAGCAGAAAGTTAAAACGATACTTCAAGGAGTAAGAGTTTTATCAACAGGACTTAAAGTGACCAATCAATTACCTCTCATCCTTCGAGAAAGGGATGACGAGTTAAGAAAAATAAATTTAACCAAACATACTGATTACAACACAATTACACTTGAGTTAGATCCGGATGAAGTGCAAAAGTTGATCTTTTTAGTCAACTCTGGACAGAAATTATATCTTAGTCTTAGAAATACAAATGATACTTCTTTAGGAAGAATACCTGCAACTGAACTTTTTGATGTCCTAGGAGAAGACGCAATAGAAGCTAAGAGGTATTATCAAAAGAAGAATGACAAAACTAATCGATAAAACATTTTTTATAATTTTATTTTTTATGCTTCATGGTTTTGCCCAAAGTGAAGTTGAACGAAAAGAAGTCACTCTTGTTAAAGGGATAGATAAAACCTTAAACATAGATTTTGAATTTAATGGAAATATAACTCTTGGTGATTCAGATATTTTAAAAGCATCTGCTGATCCACAATCAAAAAGAATTACTCTCATTGGTTTAAAAGAAGGAACCACTTCTTTAACACTAAGAGGGATGGATGACTTAGAAAAAAGAAGATACGTAATCAGTGTTACTGAAAATGATCAATCTAAGACTCTATCAGAACTAAAAGATTTGTTAGGAGAAGTAGAAGGTCTAGAGATAGGAGTTAAAGGTGGGAAGGTTTTTGTTGGCGGACATATTGTTGTCCCTAGTGATATAGGAAAAGTTTCCACAGTTCTAGCAAACTATCCAGATGCTTTAAGAATGATTGAAATGCATCCTCAGACACAACAGATCATTGCAAGGAAGATGACTGAAGAACTTGCAAAGTTTAATTTGAAAAATGTTTCAGTTAGGGTGGTCAATCATTCATATTGGGTTGAGGGAGTTGTGACAAGTGCAAGTGAAGAAGCGATGGCTAAAAGAATTACTCAAGCGTTACTTCCCGAAAAAATTGAAAGTCTTTCAGTAAACTCAGAAAGGTTATTAGTTAATAGTGCAAAAAGTGATATTTATTATTATGTTTCTATCAACGAGGACAAGAAGAAAAAAGAAGTACCTCTTCCTAAGCAAGTAAAAATCTCCACTCAATTTGTAGAATTGTCCAAAGATTATTCTAAGGTTTTTGGATTTAAGTGGGCACCCATTTTAAATGCAGACGGTGGAACTATAAATATTGGAAAAACTGATAACGGTGCTCTTGGAGCAAGATCAAGTGGAACCTTTAGTGCAATTATTTCAAACTTATTTCCTAAGATTCAATCCTTGAAAAATGCTGGTTATGGGAGAATTATACAAAGTGGAATGGTTATCACTCAAGAAGGAAAAACTGGAACAGTATCAAAAAGTACGAGTATACCATTTTTACTAGGAAGTGGTGACTCTGCCAGAGGCTCAGAAGCTCCAGTAAAATTTAATTTGGTGGTGAAGCCGACTGTGATGCAACAAGAAAATATTCAAATGAATGTTAATTTAAGTGTAGGAACTCCAAACTCTACAACTTCACAAGGTGCTCCAATAATTACTAATAACAGTATTTCTACAGACCTATTTGTTAAGTCTGGTCAGTCTGCTGCTCTTGGTGGAATTGTTCAAAGCAATGATATAACTGGCTTTGATAAAAATGATCCGGCTCCTTATGATGAAGATACTCAAAGAAGTGTATTCTTTAACATGTTAAGATCTAAATCTAGATCTTTGTCTAAGAATCAATACGTTGTTTTTATAACTCCCGAATTAATTCAATCGGCTTCTGAAGGAACGGCACAGATTCGAAAAAAATTCAGAAGACGAAGAAGGTGATATGGCAGGTCATATCATTACAATTTTTGGAGCAAAGGATGGATTGGGTAAATCTGTCATGGCAGCTAATATTGCCTTCGCGTATGCCAGTGAATTAAAGCAAAAAGTCTTATTACTAGACTTTGACCAAAGGGCCTGCGGGGATCAAACGATCATTACTGGGATTAAGTCAAAAAAATCTCTAAAAGAATTATCAAGAATTAACGGTGCAATTGATTCTAGAATTTTTAGTACTTTTGTAGGTCAACATAAAGCGGGAGTTTCCCATGTTGGGATGGATTCAGATCCTATCCAATCATCCTCCATTGACTCAGAAGGAATTGGAAAAGTTTTAAAGTCTGCCAAAACAACTTTCCCGATCACTGTTATAGATGCTGGTAGTGATTTAACTGATCTTGCGATTAAAGCATTAGAGCAATCAACACTTATATTATTAGTCGTCACTCCAGATATTTTAGCAATAAATCAATCTAAGAAGTTATTAGTAGAATTGATGGGATTAATGATTCCTAAAGATGTTATTCAAGTAGCCTTTAATCAAGTACAAAAAGGTCATCCTGTTACATCGGAGATTGCTTCAAAGCAATTAGGAAAAAGTGTGTTTTCCGTTATTCCTAAAGATGATGCAACTTGTGCAGCCTCAGTCACAAGAAAAACTCCAGCCGTAATTTTAAGCAAAGGTTCTGCTTATTCGTCTGGAATAATTAACTTAGTAAAAAAGATAAAAGCTAAAAATATTCTTCAAATTCTCGAAAAATTAAATAGACCTACTATTAGCTTAGAAAGAAAAACAACCTCTAAAGGGAAAATTAAAGTTGGTAACAAGGATAAATGGAATTTTTTAAAGCAAAGAATTCTTAGAGGAATAGTAGAGGAGATGGATCTTCAAAATAAATCATTAGATGAGGATGAAAATACGCTTTTAATTTTAAAAGATAAAACAAAGAAGAAGATTGTAGAACTTTTGGGTAAAGAAGAAACTGGGGGAGTTGTCTCAGGACGAGATCAAATGAACCAGATTGTGAAAGAGATTCTAGATGAAGCTTTAGGGCTTGGGCCGCTGGAAGATCTTTTATCCGATCCAACTATTTCAGAGATTATGGTTGTTGGACCAAAGAAAATATATTACGAACAAAATGGAAAAAATAAATTATCAGATGTGACCTTTACAAGTGATAAGCAAGTATTAAGAGTGATTGAAAAAATTGTTTACCCAATAGGTCGAAGGATAGATGAAAAAACGCCTTATGTTGATGCTAGATTATTAGATGGTTCTAGAGTTCATGCTGTGATCCCACCCTGTGCTATCGATGGGTGTACGATTACTATTCGAAAATTTCCTGAAAATCGACTAACCTACAAGGATTTTATTAAGTTTGGATCTTTAACTGAAGAAATGGCTGACTTCTTAAGAGTAGCAGTTGAGTCAGGTAAAAATATAGTTGTTAGTGGTGGAACAGGCTCAGGTAAAACAAGTCTTATAAACGTTCTGTGTAGCTTTATTCCAGCTAATGAGAGAATTATCACATGTGAGGACTCAGCAGAGCTAGATTTACCTCAGGAGCACGTTGTGAGGCTAGAAACAAGACCTCCTAACCTAGAAGGTGATGGGGAAATTTCTATCAGAACTTTAGTGAAACAGACCTTAAGAATGAAACCTGATAGAATAATAGTTGGAGAGTGTAGAGGTGGAGAGGCACTTGATATGCTTCAGGCAATGAATACTGGTCACGATGGTTCTATGACTAGCGTTCACTCAAATTCTCCGAGAGATTGTATGGGCAGGCTGGAAACTTTAATTCAGTATGCAGGATCAGGATTGAGTCCAAAGGCTATTAAAGAAATGATTGCCTCAGCTGTTGATATGATTATTCAGCAAACAAGACTTGAAGATGGTTCTAGGAAGATAATGAAGATAACGGAAGTGGCAGGGATTCAAGGTGGGGAAGTTATTACATTGCAAGATATTTTTGTTTTTAACCAGGAAGGTATAGACAAAAATGGAAGAGTAACTGGAAAATATCAAGCGACAGGGTTTATTCCTAAATTTGTCGAAGAGCTTGAAAGAAAGGGATATAAAATTCCAAGAGGAATTTTTCAAAACAAAGGATAAATCTCATGGATGTGATTTTTCTTGATCTACTAGGAAGAAATGGGGTAATACTCTTAATCGGTGTTATTGTCTTTTATTTTACTTCTAGAAATAGTGAAAATCTTTTTGAATGGATAGAGCAAAAAACTTTTGGAATGAGAGATTTCATATTAGAAAAGTGTGAATTTTTGTTTTATAAAATAGAACCTGAAAAAGTGACCTATGGACTTTTGGCCTTAACTTTTGGTGGAGCAGTTCTAATCTTTTCTCTTTTTACTTTTACAGGCAGTATTACGATGGGTCTCATTGGTGCTGGAATTTTTTTAACATTTGGATGGCAGATTCCAAAGCCAATCATGTATAAACTTGTCGAGAGAAGAAAAAGAAAATTTCAATCACAAATGGTAGATGGATTGAATCTAATGTCTTCTGGTCTAAGAGCAGGGTTATCTTTACCCCAGGCATTTGGAATGGTTGTAGAAGAGTTACCAGATCCTATTGCTCAAGAGTTTAATTTAGTTTTACAACAAAACCGATTAGGTGTGTCACTTGATGAGTCTTTAGATAATTTAAATAAAAGAATGGAATTGGAAGATGTTCAGATGTTTACAACAAGTATCAATATCTTAAGAGAAACTGGTGGAAATCTGTCAGAAACTTTTGATACAATCTCTGATATTATTCGAGAACGTGTTCGGTTAGAGCAAAAAATTGCTTCCTATGTCGCTCAGGCACTTAACCAAGGACGAGTTTTATGTCTTATGCCATTTTTCTTATTAATTGCTTATGGGTTCACTGATCCTAAAAATGTTAAAATGCTATTCACAAATCCTATAGGTCTTGCCATCTTAACCTTGGTTATAGGGCTAGTTTTTCTGGGTGGTTTTTTTATGAGTAAAATTGTTAAAATTAAAGCGTGAATAATAAAAAAAGAGAAAATTTATGAAAAAATTGAGTGTTTTACTTTTATTTTTATCCCTCAACTTATTGAGTGGTGTAAACTTAAAAAATGGTAATTATTTTATTTCTTATACTGATATCGTGACAACGAGTAAAGGTAAGACTATTGATATGACCAGAACTTATAATTCAAAATCAACTTCTGTAGGTTGGTTTGGATATGGTTGGGGAACACCTTTTGAAACAAGATTAGAAGCTTCGCTCGATGGTTCTGTATATATTATCGAAAATGGAACAGGAGGAAAAAGTAGGTTCACTGACAGTATAACTGGATCTAGTAACGTAAATGTTCGAAAAATTTCTTCTAATATCGTAAAGGAATTAAAAAAGAAAACGCCATTATCTCAAAAATCTGAAAATGAATTAGTAAAAAAATTAAATGATGATGATATTTTTCGACATAAAATGGCTCAAAAACTTGGGATTAAAGCTCCTATGAAAGCTGGAAGGATTCTTAAATCATTTGATTATGGTTATCAAAAACTTGCAGTGGTTCCTAAAGGATACAAAAGAGCATTTGATTCAGGGATGGTGCAATTTTTTAATGTAAATGGAGACCTTATCGCTTCGAAAGACAAGAGTGGTTATTCTCTAAAATTTAAGAGAAACAAAGTAACAAGAAAAGTAGAGAAGATATTTGATAATCTTGGTAATAGTTTTACAATTTCGTGGAGCTCGGATGGATTTATCTCATCAGTGGCTGCAAAGGGAAGCGCTAAAGCAACTTATAAGTACGATGGAAATAAAAACTTAATAGCTTCTAAAGATATCAATGGAAGTACCTTTACATATTCTTATGATGGAGCACACAACTTAACAGGAATTACAGATAAGAATATAAAAAATAAGAAAAATGCAACAATTAAAATTGCTTATGAGCCGAAAACATTTTTTGCAAAAAGAGTAGAGAAGAGAAATGGAGATATTGTTGAGTATAAATATGGCTCTAAGGATAAAAAATATCTTCACTATTGGACGGAAGTTGATAAAAGAGGGATCAGTGGACAACCTTATGTGAATAAATATGAGTATGAACATAAACTAAGAGCTGATGGTTCTCAGTGGTTGTACAGAACAAAGTTTATTACTGGAGCTGATAGAAAAGGAAGTAAACTTGTTGGTGGGATAACCAGGGAAACATTTAATAATGCAGTGGAGTTACCAAAGAAAATAATTCAAGGTGATCGGATTACTGACTTTAAATACAGTAAAGGTTTAATGGTTTCTAAGAAATCTAACGACGGAACTTTTTCAAACTTAGAATATGATTCAAAAACTAAGAGAGTTTCTAGAGTTACTAATAATGATGGTTGGATAAAATACACTTATAATAAAAAAGGTGAGCTCTCAAAGGCCATTGATTCTAAAGGTAATGCAATTGCATTAATTTATGATCTCAAAGGTAAGATTTCTAAGATGGTAAACAAAGCAAAGAACTCTAAGAGACAAATTGTCTCATTTACATATAATGCTCAAGGTAAACCAAATGTTATTGGAATGGATGGAGTTGGAAATATTAAAGTTCAATACGATGCTTATGGGCAAGTAAAGAATGTAGACTCTAAGGGTGGGCGAGAGATAGCTAGTAAAGTTACTGGAGCATTTCAGAACTTATTAAGTATCGTTAAGCCAGCTGGTGTAAATTTAAATCTATAAAGGATAATTATGAAAGGTTTATTAGTTTTAGGAATGTGCATGATGAATGGGATCCCTGGTCTAGCTAATCAAAGTGCAAATACTGCAACCGTTGCTACTGTTGGTCAAGGAGATAGCGTTGATGTTATCAATGAAACCTGCGGAAGTATGAAAGTTGGAACGGCATTGAGAGGATCAGATGCTTTGAACTATTTTCAAGATGTTGATAATGCAACGAATGCTACAACTCGTTAAAAAATTGTATAAAAAATAGTCACTTAGTTGAACATTAATCAGTTTAACCTAAAAATTCTTAGCTAAACCCCTCAAATTACATAAAAAATTCGTCTAAATTATTGGCATCTCTCTTGCTTATATAGTCTACAGATATAACTCTCTGTAGGAGGAGACATGAAAAAATTTTTAACACTATTAGTTCTTTTAGCAAGTATGACTATGAACGCAGCATCAAGTATGGGTGAAAACCATGAGATCTGTATTTATAATCCAAAAAGAGGACAGCTAGGACAGAAGACGGCTTATGAAATTTCAAAAGAAAGAAACTTAGAATTGTTTTTGAAAGCACCTGGACAGGTGAAACAGACTAGTTCTAAAGAGCAATAAAATTACTCTCGATAATCATAATTATCGAACTCTTCTTTGGTTTTAGTATCGCCCTTTTTAAGTTTTGCAAAAGGGCGATCACTTTTCAATTTCGCCTTTAAGGCTTTGATTGATTTATATTCCTCTTCAGGAATTTCTATATACTTAGTTTGTTCTTTTTCAATAGTAGTATTTTCAAATTCATTGACTGCAATATTGGCAACTTTCCTGGCACTCTGGATGATCGATGGAATATAAGAATGAATTTTATCAAAAATAACTGTTTTATCTTTCAGTGGAATAGATAAAATTCCAAAAGAAATAATAAAAGACAAGAGAAACTTTGACCTACTAAATCTTCTATTCATTTTGGGCCCCTTTAATAACTTCCTTTAGAGAATCTTTTAAATCGTCAGGAATAATTGGTTTTCGTAAAAAATCGTTTGCTCCAACATTGATAGAATCAATCTCGATATTTTCAATTTCTAAAGTAGACATTGTAATAATGTGGAGATCGTTATTACTTTTTCGAATTTCTTTTACTAGTTCAATCCCATTGACTTCAGGCATGACTAAGTCAATAAGAGCAAGATCGAATGTATTCTTTGATAAGAGAACTAATGCCTCTTTAGCATTTTCACAATCAACCATATTCTCTAATCCTAGGGTCTGGAGAAGGCCTCTTGCTTGATTTCTAAAAAACTCAGAGTCATCAACAATAAGGGCTTTTAAATTTTTTAAGGATTGTTCCATTAAGATATTTTAATCTATGTTTAGATAATTAAAAAGCTGGCTTGATTAGTTGAGTCGGGTACTTAAGAATAACTTATTAAGCACTCTTTCTTAAAGGTTTATCAGCAACTTGAGTTGAGTCATCTTCCCAGTCTATTAAGGCAACTCTTAGAACCTCATGAATATTCTTAACTGGAACAAAGTTTATCTTTTTTCTATATAACTCAGGTATTTCCTCTAAGTCTTTTTGGTTCTTCCAAGGAATAATGATTGTCTCAATACCATGCCTCATCGCTGCAAGGCACTTTTCTTTAATTCCACCAACTGGAAGAACTTTTCCAGTTAAAGTGATTTCTCCGGTCATTGCAATATCTTTACTTACGTAAGAATTAGTTAACAAAGAAATAATTGCAGTAGCTAATGTAATTCCAGCACTAGGTCCATCTTTTGGTATTGCTCCTGCAGGAAGGTGAATATGGAATTCATTATTTTTAAAAACTGATTCATCTATTCCGAATTTTTTAGCATTACTTCTTATGAATCCAAAAGCAGTTTGGGCAGATTCTTTCATAGTATCGCCAAGCTTTCCAGTAAGTGTAATTCCACTACCTGGCATCATTGTTGATTCAATTTCTAATATTTCACCACCAACTGAAGTCCAAGCAAGTCCTGTCGCAATTCCTACTTCATCAATTTTCTTCATTTCATCTTGTGAATATCTAACAGCACCTAAGAGATTTTCAATTTTCTGAGGTGTTAGAGTTATTTTTTCTTTCAATTCACCTAGAGCTTTAATTTTTGCAACTTTTCTACAAACAGATCCAACTTTTTGCTCTAAGTTTCTAAGTCCAGCTTCTCTAGTATAGCCTTTCACTAATCTTGAAATACCAGCATCAGTAAAAGCGATATCATCATTATTAAGACCATTTAATCCGATTTGTTTTGGAATTAAGTAAGTCTTTGAGATCTCAAGCTTTTCTTCTTGAGAATAACCTGAAAGATGAATCACTTCCATCCTATCTCTAAGTGGAGCTGGAATATTATCTAAGTAGTTTGAAGTTGCAATAAACATTACCTTAGATAAATCATATGAGAGATTTAAATAATGGTCCTTGAAAGTATTGTTTTGTTCAGGGTCTAAAACTTCAAGTAATGCTGATGCTGGATCACCTTTTTGATCTGATCCAATTTTATCTATTTCATCTAACATAATAAGAGGATTAACTGTTCCTGCTTGTTTCATTGCTTGAATGATTTTTCCAGGAAGAGCTCCAACATATGTTCTTCTATGGCCTCTTATTTCAGATTCGTCTTTAACACCACCTAGGCTGATTCTAACGAACTCTCTGCCTATGGCCTTTGCTATTGATTTACCAAGAGAGGTTTTACCAACTCCAGGAGGACCCGATAAACAAATAATTGGTGATTTAGAATGATCACTTTTTAATGATTTTACAGCAAGATGTTCTAGAACTCTTTCTTTAACATCTTCAAGTTGATAATGATCGACATCAAGAGATTTTTTAGCAATAGCAAGGTCTAAATTTTCAGAACTTTTCTCTGTCCATGGAATCTCTACTATCCAGTCTAGGTATGTTCTTAAAATATTAGACTCTGAAGATTCTTGATGCATCTTTCTTAGACGGTTTAAACTCTTCATTGCTTCTTTATTAACTTTCTCCGGGAGGTTTTTCGCCTCAAGAGCATTTTTGATTTCTTCAAATTCGTCGACTTCATCGTGATTGCTTTCCATCGATTCGCCACTGAAGAATGGATTTTCTTTAAACCTAGAATCTATGTTTAATGAATCATCAACATTCTGGAGAAGTTCTACTTCTTGTCGTAATATTTCATTAATATATTCTAATCTTTTAATAGGATCATGAGTTTCTAAAATTATTTGAGAGTCTTTATTATTTAGATTTAAATTTGAAGCAATTAAGTCGCCAAGTCTTGAAGGATCTTCAATATCTTCAAGAATCATAAGGATGTCTGGACTCAATTGATTAGAACTTTGGATAAGTTTTTCAAGTTTTTGTTTTATATTTACAATGATAGATTTTGCTACCTCAATATTTTTACCAACAACTTTATCTTTTATTTCTTGAATTTCTACATAATGGAATGGTTCAAATTGCATGAAATTTGTAATACGAGCTTTCTTAATTCCTTGAATAAGAATCTTTATTCTTCCATCTGGGAGATTTCTCATTCTCATAATCATGGCAACCGTTCCAATCTCATAAATATCTGCAGCTGAAGGAGTCTCAGCATGAAGATCTTTTTGACAAGACAAAAGAATCAATCTGTCATGATTATTAAGAGCATCTTCAACAGCTTTGATTGATGATTCTCGTCCAACAAAAAGTGGTAAAATCATGAATGGATAAACAACGATGTCTCTAACTGGGAGGAGTGGTAATTCGTTCGTAATTTTCTTTTTTATAGTCATATCAAGTAATTATGCCTTTAGGAGTAAATATTCATCATTTGCTCATGCGCTTAAAATACCTATCGGTAGGAAAAATATTTATTCAAGGGTTTTTTCACTCTACTAATCCAGACCAGTTTAGTAAGGTAATTGTACTAACTCATGATTTTGCTATCTAATAGAAAGTGAACTTGAAGGAGAGATAATGCCAAAAAAAAAGTGCACCATTATTGTACTTGCAGCGGGAAAAGGAACTCGATTAAACCTAGATATTCCAAAGGCTTTAGCCCCACTTAATGGAAAAAAGTTGGTCGATTATACCCTAAAAGCATGTGCAAATCTTGAATCTGACTTTGATTTAACAGTTGGATTTGTCTTAGGATTTCAGAAAGAGAAAATTGAGAATCACTTCAAATCTTTATATGAAGAAAAAAACCTTAAAATAGCTATTCAGGAAAATCAAAATGGAACGGGACACGCTCTGCAATGCTACCTTGATCAATATCCAGAAACTTTGGATGAAGATGAAATCATTGTTACGTGTGTAGATACTCCTTTAATAACTTCTAATATATATGAGCTCTTAATAAATTCTAATTCGAATTATGAAGCGAGTGCTATTAGCTTTTTGACTTCTAACCCTCATGGGTATGGAAGAATTTCTTCAGGACAATTAGGGTTTAAGATTATCGAGCAAAAAGATTGCTCAGAGATTGAAAAAGAAATTCAAGAAGTAAACTCTGGTCTTTATATTTTTAAATCTAACTATTTAAAGAAATATATTAACTCATTAGATAATAAGAATAATTCTAATGAATTTTATCTTACAGATTTATTTAAACACGGTGAAAACATACAAGCTGTTAACTATAAAGATGAGCAAATTTTTTTAGGAATTAATACATTAGAACAATTAGAAGTTGCGTCAAAAATTTTAAATAAAACTAAAGTCAAAGAGCTCAGGAATAAAGGCGTAATTTTTAAAGATAGTGACAGTGTATATATTGAGGACGATGTTAATATACAAAAAGGATCAATCATTCACCCCAATGTATTTTTATATGGAACAACAAAAATAGGTGAAGAAGTAAGTATCGAGCCAGGGGTAATTATTTTAAATTCCTTAGTTGAAAAAGGAGCTCTTATTAAAGCTTATTCATATATTGAAAATGCGATTGTTGGATCTGGTTCTTTTGTGGGGCCATTTGCGAGACTGAGACCACAAGCTGAATTAGGTGAAAATACAAAAGTTGGAAATTTTGTTGAGATAAAAAAATCAGTATTGAAGAAAGGATCAAAAGTATCTCATTTGAGTTATGTAGGAGATGCGGTAATCGGAGAGAGAGCAAATATTGGTTGTGGGTTTATTACTTGTAATTATGATGGGGTAGAGAAGCATAAAACCCTTATCGGTGATGATTGTTTTATAGGCTCTGATTGCCAAACGATCGCACCAGTTGAAATAGAGGCTGGATCATTTGTGGCAGCAGGATCAACAATAAATAAAAATATGCCCAAAGGTTCGTTTGCTATAGCAAGATCAAAGCAAATAACTAAAGAGGGCAGAGCAAAGAGTTTTTTAAAGAAGAAGTAATTATGTGTGGAATAGTAGGATATTTAGGTAAATCAAATGGTGTAGAAATAGTATTAGAGGGCTTGGCTCGATTAGAATATCGAGGATACGATTCTTCAGGGATTTCATACAAAGACGGGTCATTAAATGTATTAAAAAAAGAGGGAAAGCTTTCTAACTTAGAAAATATCTTGTCTGAGAAAAAAATAAAATCAAATGCTATTATTGGACATACAAGATGGGCTACTCATGGTGAGGTCAATGATATCAATGCTCATCCTCATGGAAATCAGTACTTCTCAGTTGTCCATAATGGGATTATTGAAAATGCTTACGAATTAAAGGAAAAGCTTCAAATTGAAGGTGAACTCTTCCAATCTGCTACCGACTCAGAAGTATTTTTAGTTTTATTGACAAAGAAATATCATGAATTAAAAAATGTAAAAGATGCAATACTAGAGACCTTTAAGGAGATTAGAGGAAACTCTGCTTTCGTAATCTTGCCAGAAAACGAAGATAAAATTTATTGCATAAAAAAATCGGCCCCATTGGTTTGTGGGCATAATAAGAAAGAAAACAAGTTATTTGTTTCATCTGATCCTTATGCTTTGATTGGTTTTGCTGAAGAAGTTTATTTCCCAGGCGAAGAGATATTGGGGATATTAGACCTTAAAGAAAATACTTTAAATTTTTATTCAAAAGATGGAAAAAAGAGTGAGGATTATAAGGTCAACAAAAGTAAAGAAAATTTCAAGGTTGAGACTAAAGAGGGTTTCGACCACTTTATGTTAAAAGAAATATTTGAGCAGCCAAAATTAATCAATCAAATCAGCAAAGAATACTTAGAAATAGAAAAGACGGACCTATCAAAAATAGATTTTGATACGATTAATATTATTGCTTGTGGAACTGCTTGGCACGCAGGTTTATGCCTGAGAAATATTTATGAAAAACATTTAAATGTGAAGGTCAATGTAGAGTTGGCTAGTGAGTTTAGATATAGAGATCCCTACTTAAATTCAAAAGATATTGCAATTTTCATCAGCCAGTCTGGAGAAACAGCTGATACAATCGCTTGCACTGAACTTTGTAAGCAAAAAGGTATAAAGTTGTTTTCAATTTTAAATGTAGAAGGATCTACACTCAATAGATTGTGTGATTATAACTTTCTAATCCATGCAGGACAAGAAATTGGTGTAGCCAGTACAAAGGCCTTCACTATGCAATTTCTTACCGGACATTTTTTATTAAACCTTTTCAAAGGCTTAGATCCAATCAAGTCTTATGAACAAGAGTTAGAATTATTAAAAAATAAAATTCAAAAAATTCTAGAAAACCATAATAGAATTAAAGAGCTTGCTCATGAGATCTGTAATTATAAAGGTTATATTTTTACAGGAAGAAATAAATATTTCCCTATAGCTCTTGAAGGGGCTCTCAAGTTAAAAGAAATAGCTTACGTACATGCTGAAGGATACGCTGCTGGGGAATTAAAGCATGGCCCCATTGCTTTAATAGATGAAGAAATGGTGAGTATTTGTTTGGTAGGTCCTGAGTTATATGAAAAAACACTTTCAAATATTGAAGAAATTAAAGCAAGAAAAGGAAAAATTCTAATCGTTGGAGATATCAATGATAAAAAGAGTAAAGCTCTTGCAGATTGGTATATCCCACTTGAATTAGAAGGATTTGAATATTTCACACCTGTTTACATGAATGTAGTTATGCAATTACTTTCGTACTTTATTGCCAAAGAAAAAGGGACTGATATAGATAAGCCAAGGAATTTGGCAAAATCTGTAACGGTGGAATAATAGTCTTACTGCTAAGAACCTTTATTTAAAGAAATATAGCTTATCTGCACCAGTAATCACTGGCCCAGTCTCCATTAACTGATCCCCAAGACTCTTTAAGATCTCCAATTAAGTAAGATGAGTTTTCAAAATAAAAACTTACCAAGACCTCATTCCTACCTTCTTTACTTGAACAACTGAGAAAGTTTCTATAAGACTCTGTTAATCCACTTAATGGATCACACTTAAGTTGAGTATCACTTAGACCATCGAAATATTTGGCACTATATGTATCGGAGCTTGTTTGAAAAATGGTGATCTTGTGCTCTGAGATTGCATTTGAGAAGCATTCATAAATTGGCTTAGGTTGAGCCAAAACATTGATCGAGATTAAAGATAGAATTAATAATACTCTGTGCACAATAGTCTCCTTTGATTATTGAGAAGAACTTAGCAGTCATTGATAAACAAATCAACGCACCGTGTAAATATTTCAGGTAAATTGTGTTGGAAGCACTAAAGCAATTCGAATACAATGCAGAAATGGATTTATCAAACTTAAACCCAGCTCAAAAAGAGGCAGTTCTAGATACTACCGGACCTATGATGATTCTAGCTGGAGCAGGATCTGGTAAAACCAGAACGATAGTGAATCGAATTCAATATCTGATCCATGAACAAAAAATTTCATCCTCGAATATTTTGGCCATGACTTTTTCTAATAAAGCTGCAAAAGAAATGCGTGAAAGAGTTGAAAGGGAAGCTGGGTTTCCAGTTGGAGCAAATTTTATAACCACTTTCCATTCATTTTGTGCGAGGGTGTTAAGACAAGAAGCTAGCTATATTGGATTAAGTCGAAATTTTAGTATTTACGATGACTCAGAATCAAAGTCAGTAATCAAAGCAATTTTAGGTCGCAGGGGTATTTCTTTAAAAGAAACAAATCCGGCTGAGATAAAATATTTTATCAATGAGTTAAAAAACGTTGGATACTTTAAAGGCTGTGAAGAAACAGACTATTTTGAAGATGAGTTCGAAATTGATAAATCTGATCTGTACTTTGATATTTATGAAGAATATGAAAGAGAATTACATGTCTCCAATGCCGTTGACTTTGGTGGAATGATAGTAGGGGTAATTGAACTGTTTTCGAAACATCCAAAGATATTAGCTAGATATCAAAAAAGATATAAATATTTATTGGTAGATGAGTATCAAGATACCAATAGGGCCCAATTTTACTTAATAAGAATGTTATCTGATTTAACAAAAAACATTTGTGTTGTTGGAGATGAAGATCAATCCATTTATTCATGGCGTGGAGCAGATATTCATAACATTTTGGACTTCGAGAAATTCTATCCAAAT
>ENA-ORXM01001468-ORXM01001468.1-marine-metagenome-genome-assembly--contig:-NODE-1468-length-32998-cov-22.867076_pt1 | contig 32998 bp, 29 predicted proteins | sample MGYA00237867_ERZ511480 | MGnify/ENA primary metagenome ERZ511480 (study PRJEB26309, sample SAMN06266103) | marine metagenome | isolation source: Algal blade | place: United Kingdom:Sidmouth, United... | reverse complement strand
TCACTAACTTTGTTGAGCATGCTCAGGTGGTACACTTTCGGTTGAAATGGTGGTACACTTTTCAGTTGTAATCTACATGCAGCGAAGATCACTAACTATGCTCTAAATGCCGGTAGTGAGAACTGCTGTTTCTCTACCATCTTTATGAAGGTAAATGATCTAAAAGGATATACCACAACTCTTCGTAAGGTATGAGTTCGGTATTGTTAAGTTTGGATCTATCAGTAGCTTCTCTTAACCGCTTGAACGTCGCTTCACTCTTTCGTTCTACAATTCTCCGATTAAAGCCTGCTTTAGTCGTTATAAGTAAAAGCTTAAAGAAGCAGTTATTCCTTAAATTTTCATCGTCTTTAAGGTATCGATTGCAATATGCCTCAAGACCTGAAGTACGGTCAATGGCTGAATCATATTTTTTTTTAATAATGGAGAAAAGTGTTTGAAAAATTAACACTTGAATATTTTCTCCTTTTTTGTTTTTGGTGGCGACGAATACTTTATTAACAAAACCTGCCGCGCGAAATGCCCTTAAATTAGGCCAATCGGGCTGTGGAGATATTTTTTTTGCTGCCACAAGGAGGTTTATACATGCTTCTAAAATGACCCAACGTTCTTGCGATATGGGCGTTAAAAAGCGTTTTATTCTACGCTGATTTACTTTTACAAATTCTCTGTACGCAAACTCGTAATTTCCAGTCCTCAAACCAAGAGAAACTGCGTAATCTGAAAGAGCTAAATCGTTTATAGGGTTTTCAAGTATTTCTCGTTTTGCAACTTGAATTTGTTCTTTGCCTAGTTCAAAATTATTAAGTTTTATTGTGCACTCTACTCTGTTTAATGCCAGCATACTGAGCACGGACTGACTAACCCCCGTGCATTTAGTCAGTACGTAGCTGCCTCGTAAGGACGCATTTATAGCCTCTTGATATTCTCCCCTCAGCATACATCCGGTCATCTCTGTAACGGCCAGCATTCCTTGGATTTGCGAAACAGTTGGATAGCGCTTACAAATATCATTACATTCCTTAATATATCTTCCAGCTTTTTGTCCGGTAAACACTGGAGATTCCTTTTTTGCATACATACTATTACGAACATCTCTGTACATATCCAGAACTATACTTAAATCATAATTGGCCCGACTGTAGTATCTACAAATTTCACTGTATTTGAGGTAGAGTTCTTCATTGTATTGAACGCCCAAATACATGGAGGCGATTAAATCTGATAGCCCTTGATTTAAAGGAATGATTTCATATTCTTTAACGCTCTTGAAGGTGTGAATTGCTATTTCGCGAGCTGCACTGTAAGCTTTGCTACCCATTAAAAGTCTCACTACATCAAGTTGCTTATACCCATTCCGATAGGCATCGTCATAAGATTTATAGGTAGGAGTTCTGAATTCTTGAAGCACGAAGGCTTCAACCAATACGTGTCTTAGTCTAGTTTTAAGCGTTCGAAAAGGACCATGACTGGAAGTCTTTTTAAAACCATAAAGTTTTTTCACTATTTCATTCTCAGAATATTTTTTTGCATGGACAAGATTATATAGCCTCCTGATTAGACTCTTTTCTTTGCCGTCTTTGTCCTCCTCCCGCAAAATTTTGTTGACCCATTTTGAAGAACAGCAGGCATCCAGTTCGATTAAAAGTATCATGCTGGCAAAGATACCATGATTTTTACGTTCGATATATAAATGACAAGTATCTGATAGTCAGATTTTTATGTGAAATTTTACTTCAGAAGTGTGTGTTTTTCATGCTAACAGGCCCCTGTTTTTTGATGCAAAAATTTCCTTTTGGCCACCTTACCTTTACATCAAGGATGGAGAAGAACGCTTCCAAAGACTTTACGTACCACCAGCATTTTTTAAGAAAATAAGGCGGTAGCACGACAAAAATGCGATTTGAAGTACTGAGTAAGTAAAATGATCATGATTTGGTTCATGAATATTTAAAGTTCAATTCGATGATAATCAAGGACTTAGGTCAATATCGCCATGCAAGATGTCCGAAAAACGTAGTAACAGACCCTTGTTTTTTGATGCGGTTTTATCTAATTCTCTCCTTATCTTTGACTTACCGATTTAGAAAAGCACCATATTAAAATTCAGTTATGCAGCTTAAAGAAGTTGCTTTTTACGACTAAAGTGTTGTTCAATGTCTCTCAATTAAAGTGTTGTTCATAGTGTTATTTCATAGTGTTTTGCACCATATGCAGTATTAGGGACTGCATTAGTGTCTGTTTTAACGTGTCACGGTCCTGACCTGGGCTTACGGAGGAAAGAAATAATTTCTTCTCTTTGAGCTGGGTTGGGAGCGTGGCACTTTTTTTGTCACTTACACTCCATAAAACGATTCTTTTGCTGGACGAACTCCTGCTTATCGCGCATATTAACCTCCAGGTGCTCCGTGGCCATTTTCCGTAGGGCTTCGTAGAATACCGGTTCAGTATTGTTCGCGATAGTTCTTTCCTCCGCTTACTTTCAGTACTTCAATGGTCTTACGCGCTTTTACCTCGTTACATCTTTTACGGTAACCAATAAGGCTCGTCGGATGTCTAAGTTGTTATGCCGTCGGGGAACCGACGGGATTGGCGGCAATTCGGTGAGATGTATGGTGCATATTCCGGAAGCACTGACCCCCTAATTCCGGTTCACAAACCCTTAGGTGTGGAAAACGTTCCGGCTCACTGCCCCCCCTCGGTGATTGCGGAGACTTACGCTTGATCATGACCACCTTTACTGTTCGTCAATATAGTCTAAGATGTAAAAATACAAGCGTATGGATCAGATTATAAAACTACTCAAGTCGTATCAAGCTACGGGTTCGATCAAGGGCGTATATCGTCAGTATCGGGTCTCTAAGCTTGACTTTAGCCTTTTCGTCACCAGTCAGGCGGCGGCTTCGGTCAGCAAAGCCTCAAGATAGCGGATTTTGGCTTTTAAATTATTAACCTTGCGTCTGGAACAAGATGTTGAAAATTCACTGACGGCCCATATTCGTTGACGTACAGCCGCATGAATGTCCGAAAAGGTAAAATGCGATTTTGGGTACCACGCCGCCGTCCTGATCGCTATTTTGTCGTCCTCATAGAGCGGTAAGGCGAGTAAGCAAATGACTGATTTGATCTTCATCAGAAGCGGGGTCGATCGTTCGATGGCCAGATCGGACCACCGGCGTTGCGTCTCAACTCCCAAATGGCGGCGTAGCTCGGCAAAGGTGACCTCCACTTGCCAGCGCCGAACGAAGTAGCGAACAATATCCACCGGCGAAGCCGTCAAATCACTACAAGCGATTAGGACGGGCTCCATCTTGCCCTGTGGGTCTTTGATGAGTACCCGATGTAGTTCAACCTTCTGATCCTTATTTCTTGACCAGATCGCCTTGCCCGAGGTGATGAGCATTTTCTTATTCTTCTTGCCATACCACTCCGTGAAGACACCCTCAGTCCATTTCACGCGTCCATCGGTGAGCCGTTTAACCATACCCAGGATACGTGCTCCGATCTTGGGTTTGCGTCCCCGTTGCCCCGGGGCGGGAGAGGTAGGAAAGTGGAATAGCCGGGCATCCATTCGCATACGTACGATGAGTCCGACATTAATTTTTTTAGCCTTACCCATCAGTTCGTAAGTAGCGTAAGTGCCATCCCCAACCAAGTAAACCGGACGGTTAAGCGTCTTGACGTAACGGGCCAGTTAAATCAGAATTTGGCCGGCCCAGTCCATCAGCGACTTATGAGCGCGGGGCTCCTCCCGCTTATCCCGGTATCGTTGGGAGGGACATAAGGCCGTCAATACGGGCAGTGCCCACGATCCGCTTTTCAACCAGGGCAAAGGAGTAAGTAGCATCAAGGACATCCACCTCAGACCGCTACATTTTACGAAGTGAGAAGCCGAGGAACGAACCGCATCCCGATAGATAGCTCGCTTAGTGATCTTAGGGCCCCATCTTCGTTCCACCGTCTCATCAATACCGAAGACGAGGACTGAATCGGCACCTGGAAAAGTATTGACTAAGCAACTCAATAGCATCTGCGATAGCTTCAGGGCTGGCCATTTGTTCTGACTCGGAAAGCGATGGTACTTATGGAATCGTTTATCTGAACCCAGTCCGGCCGCTCGCAATATGTTGCCTACCGTCCGACTGCCAGGACAACAGATCGCTCCCAGAATAAGTACAATAGCCTTAGCTCATACTCTGGAACTGAAAGCCGTAGAAAATACGGATATTGCCGGCTGAAACTCCGGTGGTAAACGAAGCATATTTGTGGTTGTTAGATACCTGCAAGGTACTTCACATCGGAGTTTCTTTAAACTATCAAGCCACGCTCAAAAGGCTAAAGTCAAGCCTAGAAAACCTGAACCACTCCAAATGTAGTAACCAGTGCTTGTTCGGGGCTTCCAAAATTTTTCCTGCCGATCATCGCGGCTCTCAGGTGCCAGGTGCCCAAAGAGTAGTCTAACGCTACCCCCCCGGCAAATCCGGTACGGAGACCCGGTCGGGCAAGCAGAGTTCTTACGCCCCCTTCAGACGTCACTTCCCGGCCTTGCGCCTTTACCTCAAGGGCTAATCGTGGTCCTCCACTGACCGCAATGGAAAACCGACCTACGGATGTCCGGTACCTCATCATCAAATTCAGCGCCACCCGGTCGCGCATATTGTAATGACGTATCGTGGAAATATCGCGAGCCTCGGTCGTAACCATCCCCAGGGTGATCTCGCCGGTAACCGGTTCTATGTGCAGTGGGGCGTTCTGTAAAGTGGTATCGTATGATCTGGTAATACTGGAATGATCGATTCGATGGTATACACGTTCAACACTCAGGCCAGCGCCAATATCCCAGCGGGTATTCAAACGGTGAAATCCATCCACGCCGGCGATAATACCTCCCAGCGCCTGTTGAGCGGGCGCAAAATTATTTTCAAGTACCATGCCACCGTAAACAACCAAACTGTTGCCGTCGACCGGTGAAAAAACGGGGGGCAAAGCGAAAGGTGTTTTTTCGGTAAAAGCCGACTTCCCTTTCGAGATAAGCTTCGGTAACTGAAGGCTTGGCAATATTTCAACAGCCCGCACGAAGTACCCGTCATTTACTTCTGGTGATCCCGAACTGGTTTCCACTTCATTTTCAGGATTACCGGTTTCACTGAAACTTCCCCTCCGTTCATCGGTCTTTGATTCCTGGCGAGCAACAACTTCCGACCTAGAGACATCTCCGGCATCGTTCGGAACGTTTGCGGGCAGTTTCCGGGTAACGGCCTTGCCGTCCGACTTGTTTTTTTGAGTATGAACCATGGATTTCTCACTCTCCGGCAAGGAGGCGGCACCAGTATCGCGTGCTTTTTCAAGTTTATTTGCTGCTGTGATTTTCTCTTTTGAATACCTCGTATCCAGAGGTTCCGTACTGTTTTCAGCGATTTTTTCAATGACCAATTCGTCACTTTCAGGGGATATGCGTTTTTCGTATTTTTCTATTACGGTATAAATAAAAAAGCCTGAACAGATGCACAAGAGGAGCGACAGGGCCACCCATTTAAGTCGTTTCGACACGCCTTCTGCTGTTTTTACCGGGTGGTTTGCCTGGGGTGCGTTCATCTTTTCAAAGATGCCCGCTCGCATTGCCTGCCAGTCCTTACCGGTTGGCGGAGCCGGGTTGTTTCCGTTAATGCGTTTTACCCAGTCTGGTGTATCATTATTGTTTTTCATACCAGAGGTGTGATTTTTTGAAGCTCTGAAATTTTTTCGCGGAGTAGCTTACGCGCCCGGCTGAGGTACTGCCGGGAATTGGCCTCACTGATGCCCAGATGTTTAGCTACATCGGCATAGTTACGACCATCTATAATAACCATATTAAATACGCAGCGGTGAAGGTCGGGTAGCTGAGAGATGAGCCCCAGAATATCATCCACGGCCATATCGTTAAGCGCTGTGTTCGGCTGAGACTTTCCGCTTATCGGCAATTCATCCCGGTAATCTATCAGCCCGCGCCGGCGCGTGCGGAAGTACTGCAGACAAACATTAACCGCAATTCCCCGCAGCCAGGGCTTGAGCGCCTCCGTTTCCCCGTTGAAACCGTTAAAAGCCCTGAATACTCGGGCAAATATTTCCTGAACCACGTCACTTTCATCCGCCTCCTTTATCCCATATCGCCGGCAAATGGTAAAGACGTACCCACCGTAGGCATCATACAAGCCGCGCCAGCCGGTTTCCCGGCCGGCACGGCAATCAGTAATTATTAGGGCATCTCCACCCTGAATATGTTTAGAAAGATTTACTGACACCAGGGGAAAGAAGTATCAATAAGAACATTGAAAGAGCCGGATATTTCACCATACGGCGAATCATTTCCGTCCAGATCGGTTTGAAAAAACTCTCCGGTAAATTCACCTTCCATAGTACTTCCCGTGTTTTCAAATGAGGTGAGACAATCGACGCAAAAGGCGTAATTTGTGGAGAGAAACGCAGTATCCCCGTTTTCCGAAGTGGAAATTTCTTCGATCAGTAGGGTAATCAAGTTGTCATCTACTCCGCCAGGAAAAGTTTTCCGTTCAAGTACGAAGGTACTTCCCGACAACTCATCGCCCGCGATGACCGCCTCGGTGGTAAGGTCGTTTTCTGAGCAAACGAACCCAAGACCTTCAGAAGTAGCGCTGCTGGCGCCCCGAAAAGTTATGAAAGACTCCTGTGGCACAACCTCGTCCATCTCGGTAAGGATGTTTTCGGAATTGTCTCCCGTACAGGATGTAAGGCACAATGCCAGGGGAAGAGTCAGGTAAATAGAAAAACGAAGAATAAGCATAAGGCAGTTGTTTTTGATTTGCCTACCTATTTGCCGACCGATCAGATTTGTGACGAGGCAATCAAAAAAAAATTGATTTTATTAAAAAGACCGCGTGGCTGAATCCGTACCGATAGGTTCAGGCTGTCTTCGGGATCAGGGAGCGACTTGCGCCAACGGACAACTTGGCCACGTAACCATTCCCCGGCACCTGCGTCCGCGCCTGAGAGACGTAAAGATCGCTGCTACAACGCAATCGGCGCGCCCAGCAGTTCATCCGGAATACCGAACCCGTTTACCAGCGCCCCGGCCTCCTGGCGCAGTTCCGCGCACAATACGTCCACCGCCTTTCGGATCGCCTTCGACTTCACGCCGGCGATGTAGTCGCTTTCGAGGTACCAGCCGTTGTGCCCCTCGATGGTGTGCAACGCGTAAAGCTGGATCGTTTTCTTCAGCACGGCCTTGGCGGGGTGATCGTTTTCCAGCGCATCGACCCGTCGGAGCGAGTGCTCCAGACAAAGTGCCTCCACGTATGCTTCGGCGGCCTCGATCATGTGCGTCTGGCACAAAAGGCTGGCTTCGTGGGAAGACTTTCCGCCCTTCACGTAAGCCCGCAAGCGTTGCGCCAGTGTACTGGTGAGGCGGCGCGCGCGAAAGTCGAAAGCCGACTGATAAAATGATCGGGCCGTGAGGTGCGCCCGGTCCGTCTGGCGGATGGTGTAGGGGTTCTGCTCCGTCACGATGGTCGTGGCCCGGCGGCTGATGAACTTCAGCATCGCGAAGTTGCCGTCTTCCTTGAACGCTTTGCTGAATTCCGTCAGCAACGACTTGGCCACCAGCTGCATCAGCACGTTGTTATCGCCCTCAAAGGTGGTAAAGATGTCGGTATCGGCCTTGAGGTCGGCAAAGCGGTTTTCGGCCAGGTAGCCCTTACCGCCGGTCGCCTCGCGGCACTCCTGGATGGCGGCGGTGGCAAACCAGGTAGCATAAGACTTTAGCCCGGCGGCCATCGCCTCGATCTCGCGCATGTCTTTCTCGCTGCGATCGATGTATCGCTCCAGCAGATAATCGAGGCCGAACTGAACGGCGTACGCCTTGGCCACCAGCGGCATCAGGCGGCGCTGCTGGTTGGGGTAGTCCATGATGATCGTCTCGGCCTTGAGCGGGTCGGCGGCGAACTGGCGGCGGCGCAGGCCGTAGCGCACCGCGATGGCCAGGGCCGACTTGGCCGCGCTCATGCCGGCACGGGGTACGCAAACGCGGCCGCCCACCAGCGTACCGAGCATGGTGAAGAAGCGGCGGCTCGGATTCTCGATGGCCGATGCGTACACCCCCGCGTCGGTGATGCCACCGAATTTGTCCAGCAGGTTCTCCACGGGAACGCGGACGCGGGTGAACCAGAGCCGCCCGTTATCCACCCCGTTGAGGCCAAGTTTGTAGCCGTTGTCCTCTACGCGGATACCGGGCAAAGTTTCGTGCTTTTCGTTGCGGATCGGGACAACGACGGCGTGTACGCCCTTGCTCTCGCCGCCCACGACGAGCTGGCAGAACACCGCCGCCAGTTTGCTGTGCATGGCGTTACCGATGTATTCCTTACCCGCGCCGAGGCTGGGGCTGTGCACGATCAGCTCGCGCGTTTCGTGGTCGTACACGGCGGTGGTCTCCAGGCCACGCACGTTGGAGCCGTGGCCGGTTTCCGTCATGGCGAAGCAGCCGGGGATTTGCAGCGTGCCGGTTTGCCGCAGGTATTTATCGTGGTGGCGTTTGGTGCCGAGATTGGCCACCGCGCCGCCCCAGAGGCCGAACTGGACCCCGAACTTGATGGTCAGGCTCAGGTCGTGGTAGGCGATGGTTTCAAAGGCGGCGGAGTAGGCGCCCATGTCGTCCTGGCCCCCGTATTCCTCGGGGAAGGCCAGCGCACCGATGCCTTCTTCGGCGAGTTCCTTGCACCACCCCATCACCTGATTGCGGTAGTCTTCCTTGATGCGGAGCGTGGTTCGCTCGAAGCTCGGGCGGCTCAGGATCTCCTTCACCCTGGCGATCATCGGGGCGTGTTCACCGTCGAGCACGGCCTGGAGGGCGGCGGGGTCGACGCTGGCGTCCTCCACAGCTTCGATCAGTTTTTCACGCTCATCGTAGCGGGGGAAGAGGCCCCGGTAGGTGGTTTCGGCAATATGACCGAGGCCGGTTTCGATGTCCGTCAGAGCGGCGATCTGTCCGGACCAGAAGGCCTGCCGATCGGCGGCGTTGCCCTCGGCGGCGTGGCCGATGATGGCGCTGAGTTCGGCGAGGCTGGCCTTGCGGTCGGCGGGCAGTTTGTCGGCGGCGTTGCGGCCCAGGGTCTGCCACTGCTGAAACACCTCGCGCTCGGGGGGGCGGGCGGGGTCGGACCAGGCGAGCAGGGTCTTCTTATCGTTGGCGGTCAGGAAAGGCAGGTCGTTGGCGCGCTTGCGCAGGGCGTTGATCTCCTTCAGGTTCAGGTGACGATCCGCCCAGGCGGCGTAAAGCATCGGAAGCATCGCCTGCACACCGGCGGAAAACTGGGTATTCATTTGGAAGTCAGCGCCCATGAGGTGGATATATTTTGATTTACACTATAACCTCAGGAAGGGACTTTGGGTTGAAGGGGGGTGTTTTTTTACGCCGGGCTTACTTTTTTTGGGCGGGACCGCGGGTGCCGTGGAAGGCTTTTTAAAAGAGCAGTGCCCGGAGCATAAGAATCTTTCTCTTTCCGCGGTAGACGTGGCCTTTGAAAATATCCACCGGGGAGGTCGGGTGTCAGCCCCTGCTTTACCCGTCTATCGGGCGGGGAAATACGACAACGCCAAGGCACCCTTAGAGGGCGGGGCCGCAGGTGCAAAAAAGGGTTCGGAAAAAACATTGCTTTTCAAGCGTTTCACTTTGCACCTGCGGCCGCGCCCCGAAGCGTTTGCGCCCAAAGCACAAAGGTTATCGTCGCAATATTCACCGAATATCGGTGATCAGGCAATGGCCTCCTCAAGCATTCGAGTGAAAACTTCTTCCCTTCCGTACGCCGGAGCGCTAACGGCCAGCAGCGGCAGAGAGAGCAGGTATCCTTCCCGCAGCATTATTACGGGGAAGTTGCCGGGGGTTATTGTAAGTCGCCCGCCTGGGTAGCCGAGTAAACGGCACAATCGGGGAGTAAGGGTGTATGCGTCCTCTACCCTGAAGCTATCGTTGCGGAAGTTTGTCGCCGCTACCGCTTCACTGATGCCTTCTTTCGGGAAGAGCACGAGTAAGCGACCGTGCGTGTCAACCAGGATGTTAGCGCGGGCGGAGAGGCAAGAGTTCTTATATTCTTCATTCCCGTCAGGATCGGAAGTCTTGATTTTGCAGATGCCGAGGTTGCGGCAATCACGCCGGGGAGAGCCAAAGACGATTTCGGCATTCACTAGGTTGGATAACTGCTGATTGAATATATTTCGCATAGTGCTTTATTAAGAGTGTGAGTTAGAAAAAGTATAAAGTCCGGATCCGTCGGCGATGGGGATTAACGGCGCGGCCGGCCATACGGCATAGCGACGCGCAGAGTCCTTCAAATCAGTAATGCGATCAGCGTTAACCCGCCAGAGGGCAGTGAAGTCAGGGTCACTCAAGACCTCCGTCAGTGGCCGTTCCGCTACGTGACCGAAGGTGTGTTCGTACGACAAATCATTTTTCCAATATCCGAATTCGGATACGCTGACCCGACGGTTCAATAGGGGGTTGAATTGCTGGGCTTCGGTAAAATAATGGTAGTTAACGATATAGCGCCCTTGGTAATGGTTCCGGTCAGCCGCTCCTTCGGACTGCGAATCAGTGGTGAGTTTCAATACCCCCGGGCGGTAGGCTTTTTCTACTGCCACCGTTGCACCGTAGCCGAGCAGGTGTAGTAGTTTGTTGTGCCGTTCGAAGAGTTCCTCGGCTTCCGGTTTTGTCCATCCGGCAACACTCGCCAGGTAAACATTCACGGCGCGGAGGGTGGAGCCCCGAATTCCTTCGAGTAGCTTTTCGACGGCTCCAATGCTCGTCCAGTTATCCGCCAGGCGGATTTCCAACTGAAAGCAATCACGGTCCGTGATTTGCCGCAAAACGGCGTGAGGATCAAAGTCGGAATGTTTGCTGAGTTCTAACTGTGCACTCAGCAGTTCATTGCTCTGGTCCCATTCCCTGCTCAGCGGCCGGAAGGCTACTCGATCTTTTCGCAGGGTCCCAAAGTCATTTCGGAGCAGGAAAGCCACGTAGGGTGCTACCAGGCCTTGCTGGTCTTCGGGCAAAGAAGCGACGAACTCGCCACAGGTAGCCTCTTCGAGTGCTTCTACCACATCACAAAGCACCGGAGGCACGGGCAGCAACGCAAAGCGACCGAAATCGTACGCCGCGGCATCTTCCTTTCCCCGGACGAAAACAACATCCGAGAAAGGGGTAAAGTAGAGATTAAGCCAGTCATTCGGTAAGTTCATGGTTTTTGTTTTGGGCCAGTTTTGGCGGTTCCAGATTTGAGAGTGGCTTATAGAGCGACGTCGTCAGGTACTGTCCCGCTCCGTGGCGGGTAGAAGTACTGAATCGTTGCCCGTTGGTCAGCTCCCGGTTTTTGCTTCGATGCGTTCCTTTCAGGTGGCGGTAAGTGAGCGGGAGATCCTGGTAGGCTTGGGGGGGAAAGGCTTCGGGGAGCCGTTCGCTTGTTTGTTTTTTTGAATTAGCCATTGAGCGATTTTTTTTTCGATGTAATAATTACACTTCCGCCCGGGAGCGAGGTATTGCCCCACGGGGTTTACTTCGATGAATTGGTAGGTGCCGTCGAGGTCCCGTAGCACGTCGATGGATCCCGTAGAGAGCCCGGCGAGTTGCATAAAGGCGTGCAGCTTTTCCGTTAGTTCCACGGGCAATTTATAGGGCAGGTTGTGCGTGGTATCCTGCTCGGCGATCAGCTTTACGTCCGCCAGGTCTTCGCCGTAATCGTTGGCGTAGATGGCGGCGGGGAAAAATGCTCCTTCGAGGTAGAATATTCGCAGTTCAAAGTCGCGCTCTACCACGGCCTGGAAGAGCGTGGGAAAGAAACGCTCGGGAATATCCGCCAGGAAGGCTTCGTCTACGAGGGTGGTATAAGCCGTGTAGGCGTATTCATCCTGAAAATAGTAACCACAGAAGTTGACGGGTTTACAAACCAGACCGGTGGGGGTGCGGTCGTGAAACGCCAGGAGGTCTTTCTTTCGATTACAAACGAGGGTGGAGGGAACCTTCAGCCCCGCACGACGCGCCAGGGCCGCCATGTGAAGTTTATTGTTGGCCCGTTCGGTAGGCATGTAGTCGGGCAACCAGAGCGCGTGGTCGAGGCGGCGAAATATTTCCTGGAAAACATCGCCCGCTTCCCGGTCGAGATCATCTTTCAGTTGCTCCCGGTGATGTGGTGCTTCCCGGCAGTTCCGCAACGGCGCGGTATGCATAAAGCGGCGGTAAAAGACAACCTTTATCTCATCCTGCAGATCGTAGCCGTTGACGATGATGCGGCCATCGTCCTGAAAATGCATACTTGTTTCACCTTCCAGCAGACTCTTTAAATCGAGCCGTATGAAGGGCGCATCATAACGAATGAGCCAATCGACTACCGGATCGGTTCCTTGTTCGAATTTGTGGTAAGAAAGAACGAGTATCATGGCGTCTGTTTTTCCGTTGCCGGGAGGGTGATTATTTGATGCGGTTAAGGTTCTCGCTGCCGATGGAGCGATCCACCCGACTGTTCTTACTGACGCCGATGCGGTAGCGGGCAACGAACTGAATCCAGTGTGCGTCGTAAAAAGACTCGGTAGTGACGTTCAGGCCCGCGATGTTGAGCCGGGTCCCCTGGCGTTCTATGTCAAATAAGTCGTTGGCGGAAAGCGTCAGCGTCAGCTTATCATCCAATAGTTTTTTACTGATCGCTACGTTGGTCTTCAGCATGGGGTTGAAAGTGAAGATGCCCTGCTGGCCCGAGCTGTTGTACTGCACGGTGGCTTCCACGGCAAACCCTTTACCGATCTTCAACGAGTTGTAAAAGGCTGCGTACCAGAGCGGACGGTTGAACTCTACCTGCTCCCCGTCGAGGGTGATGGCGACCTCATTCCACTTCATGCCGAAGTTGTTGACCGTCGTCCATTTCTTGGTTTGGTAGGGCAGGGTAAGCCCCAAGCTGAAAGTCCGGACCTGATCGAGATTACGCATTGAGAGACGCGCGCCGCCTTCCTGACCGGGGATGGGCTCTACGAACTGAAACAAGGCATCGTTTACGACCTGGTAACCTATATTAAAAGAGGCGAACTGGCGGTAAGTAAGACTATAATCGAGGCTACTGACGAAGGCCGGGCGCAGGGCCGGATTGCCCTGGGAGTACGAAAGACTATCGATGTAGACCAGAAACGGGTCCATGTCCTGAAAACTGGGTCGTTCGATGCGTTTGCCATACTTCAGGCTCATCTCCAACTGTTCGGCCAGGGGGTAAGCCACGCCAACGCTGGGAAAAAGACTGAGGTAATCCCGTTCGATGACGACGCCGTCGGCGGCGCGGCTTTCGCCGTTGGCCAGGGTATGCTCGGCGCGCAGGCCGGCGTTGACTTTAAGTTTACCAAAGGCGTCTTCGTAGTCTACGTAAGCGGCACCAATGCTTTCCAGGTAAGCGTACTCATTGGAAAGGTTATCATCTTCGACCATTTCGTTGCCCACCATCTCCTCAAAAAGTAGCGAGCTTTTGCTGTTGATCGAAGTTCCACGCAGACCGGTGGTCAGCAGTCCTTTTTTCTCGTGTACCGGCAGTTCGTAGTCGACCTGGGCGGTACTGATGGTGATCGCGTTTGCGGTAGTACTGGTGCGCAACCTCCTTTCCTCGGCGCCGTTTCGCAACTGAAAGCGCTCATCGAACTTCTCCGATGCATTGCCATCGTAGTTCGTCACGTCGGCAAAAAACACCAGCTTTCGTCCCTCATCTCCGAAGTTTTTCCAGTAGTTAAGGGTTAGGGAATTCCGGGCGTTGTTTTGCTGGCCGTTGGAGGTATTGAGGATGCCCGTCAGGTCGCCGGCTCCGGTTATTTGGTTGACGTTGTTCACCTGGGTGCGATCTCCGAGGACGTTGCCGCGGTACTGCAAGCCTACGCCCGATTCGGGGCCGATGTTATAATCGAGCAACACCCGGTAGGTGTGCATCCGATATCGGTCGCGCAGGCGGTCGATACGCTGGCTCAGAAATACGTCGCCCTGGTCGCGCTCATACTCATCGGTGTACTCTTTTTTATAGGGATGGTAGTAATAAGCACCATCCAGGTTAATTTTCTCGTTGCGGAAGCTTGCCTGGCCGCCATTAGAAGTACGCCAATGACGTCCTATCTTCTGAGCAGATAGAAAGTTAAGAAAGGCTCCCTGTCGGCGATTCTTTTTGGAGATCACGTTGATCACGGCCCGGCCGGTTGCCTCGTAGCGTGCCGAGGGGTTAGCGATCACTTCGATCTTCTCGATGTCTTCGGCGGGTAGGGAACTCAGTTCATCACCAGTTACGCGCCGACCGTCGAGCAGTACGATGGCTTTGCCCTTGCCGAATACGGAAACGCCACCTTCCTCACCGGCCTGTACGGTGGGCGTCTTTGAAAGTAATTCCTGAACGGTGGAGCCGGCGGCCAACTGGCTTTCGGCTACGTTTACGATCAGCTTTCCGCCCTGATTTTCGAAAAAGGGCTTGCGCAGCGCGGTCACCTCCACCGTGGCCATGTTGATACCGGCGGTTTCGATACTGAAGGTCGGGATTTCGTGGCTGTTTACACCAGCGGGAATGACCAGTGGCATGCCGCCGTCGGTATAGCCGATGGCCGTGAAGCGCAGTTCGTAGTTTCCGGAAGCCGGTGCATTAAAAGCATAGGCACCGTCATAGACGAATTCGCCGGTTACCAGTTCGCCGGCCTCGTTGAGCAGGAGCACATTGGCGATTTCAAGCGGGCTGCCAGCGGCGTCGGTTAGCGTGCCGCTGACTTTTACGGCCTGACCAAGGGCGGAAAAAGATAACGACAGGGCCGCCACCAGGATATAGAATTGATTAGAAAAGTTTTTCATGATGGTAGGGTTTAGGCAGCAATGAGGACCGAGCGGCGGTACAAATCATTGAGCAGATTAGTTTTGATTTGGTAATGAAGGCGGCCCTCTTTTATGGTGTGATCAAGCACCTTGTAAAGACCTTTTGAAATGGGGAAGTAGCTGTAGTTATGCCGGTCAAATAGCACCCCTTTTTCGTCGCTGCTTTGATATATATCGAAGCGTTGCTGATTGAAACTCAGTTCATCCGTCGTTGGGAGGTCCTTAACTTCGGGGGCCTGATCGAAGTCGGCGAATTTCTGCATGTAGAGCCATCCTTCCCATTGAGTTGGGCGCGAACGCAGGTGCTGGGCAAGGTGATCATAAAGCACTTGGGTCGTTGCCTGGCAGTAATCGTCGGAGGCCTGAGCCGCATCCGGATAAATAGCCGGCAGTACTTCCATCACGTTATGAGTACCCTCACGAAAGCTGTACACGGGTACAATGGGGATCTTGGTCCGGTAGCTGATGTAGCTGATTCCTTTACGGGCCAGGATACGCCCCCCGAGGAATTTGACGCTGAGTAATTTCTCATCGCGGCGTTCCATGCCCCCCACCCCACTGTTGCCGTCGAGGTACAGTACCAGGCTACCATTACTCCGCAACGTACGAATCATGTTGATCCCGATGTTCTGTTTCTCGGCGTTCAGAATGCTGAACTTCCCGGGAAACTCAGAACTCCGCTCGATCTTCTCAAACATGTTCTTAAATTTCCCGGCTTGCAGGGTCACGGCGGTATCGTCGATCACTAAGCTGAAATCCACCCCCCTGCGCGCGAGCAGAAAGTTGAGGAGTCGGTAAGACCCCAGGTGAAAAGTGCAGAAAATAACGGGCCCCGCTCCGGGCTGAAGGAAAGTTTCATCGCCCCTGATCTCGGTGTCTTCGAGGATGTAATCGTGGTCTTCGTCGGTTACCGCCCAGTCGCGGTTGATGAGGGCGTCGCGAAAGAAAGCCTCGTGGTCGATGTCGGTTCCCGGCAGGAAACGCTGGATATTGGCTTTACATTCAAGCGCCAAACGGTAGTTGTAGTCTCCGACTACGGACTTGTCCAGCGTAGCGTCGATGCCCTGAACCATTTTCTTCACGACATCATGGTAGTTCTGCTTATTCATCACGTTTGGAATTTACTTGGTTAATAATGTTGAGGAGGGTGGAAACGGCCAGCTGCATGGTCTGCTCGGCCTGGTCGCGGTGCGGGTTTACTTCAACCAGGTCTACGCCTACGACCCGGTGGTTGGTCAGTACTTTGCGTAGCAATTCCATACCCTGCCGGTAGGAAGCGCCTCCGGCCACTGGCGTTGCCGTTCCGGGAGCGATGGAGGGATCGAAGAAGTCGATATCGAACGTCAGGTACACTGGCACTCCCTGCAGTAATGGAGACGGAACCGTTTCGGCCAGCAGGTCATCCAGCTCGTGGGCCCAGTAAATGGAACAGCGCTCATCGGTACGGCTAAGCATATTGAAGCAGCCGCGGATGCCGTACTGGTATACGCCCGCGATATTAGGCAACTCCAGCACCCGACTCAGGAAGTTGCCGTGGTGGTGCGGGGCCCGGTTGTTGGAAGTATAAATGTTACCAATCCGGTTGGCGTAGGTATCAACATGGGCGTCGAACTGGACGACTTGCAGCTGCTCGTGCCGTTCCGCGACGCCTTTAATGGCCGGGAAACTGATGGAGTGATCGCCACCCAGCAGGATGGGGACGTCTCCCGCGGTACTAATGTCATGGGTAAGCCGCTCGATCTTGTTGTACACCGAGGTTGAGAATTCGGTATTATGCACATAAAGATCTCCGGCATCCACGATGTCTCCGGCGGAGAATGCGCTACGTACGCCTTCATAAGCGGCGTCAGCCCCCCCCAGGAAGCGGAAATCAATTTTGTTGATCCGCTGGTGGAGATTAGCCAGGTAGTTTTGGCAGTACCGACGGGCTGCCGCGGGAAAGTCGGCACACTGGCGATCCAGGGTATTCCCATCTCCGAAGGGGACGCCCACCAGCACGCTCTGCCGGCGGTCGCTTCTTCCCGGTCGGTATTCTTCTACGCCGAAAAAGCGGAAGTTGGTGCTACGCAGGTGAAAGGTTTCGTCGTCATTTTCGCCTACCAGCATTCCGTTGCGGTGCAGTTTTTTCAGGGTGGCATCTACCACTTCTCCGTCGTAGAAGTAAGACAATTCTGCTGATAGCAGACTGTAGTCTTTGGGCTCATCGAGCAGCTCCAGAATATTTTTTGCCGGGTCGCTGATGAGAAACTTGCGGCCACTCAGGATATGAGTGACTTCGTAGCCTTCTTGTTTTTTGCGGTAATCGAGGCATTGCGACGCCCTAACCGTTCCTTTGCAGAAAGTCATGGTTGAATGTATTTAATTATGATAGAGGTAAGCAGGAGCGACTGCACTTAAGCGCACGCCGACTTTGTGAATTCACACTACCGGCTGGTTAGCTTTTGCTGGCTATTGCCTTTGCCGCGCGATAGCGGTCGATTCGGTAGAGGAGCATCTTCCAGTAGCGACTTATGAAGAAGCCGAGGACGCCGTAGAAGAACAAGCACTTAAGTAAAAAACCTTTGTTCTCGCCTATATTTTTGAAAAAGTCTGGATCAACGGCAGTATCGTAAAGTTGTGCGCTGAGTGAACTGAAGGACTGCAGAAACACCCCGGCAAAGCTGCCAATGAATACGAAATTGGCAACGGCGAAGATCAACAGTGGCCACTCGATTTCAACGGGTTTAAGTTTCCCCTTAAAAAGATCACCGATTAGCTGAAAAGGGTAAGCATAACCACGGATCAGCATATTCTTTACGTTGAAAAAGTCGCTGTAAATCCAGTAACCGTCGTTGCGAAAAAAAGGATTTAGCGAATACAACAGCACGAAGGTATTGGTGCTTACCAACAGGGTTAGTGCAATTTTGGCGGCTTCGGCGGACCAGGGCAATAGTGCCCAGGCAACAATCAGCACGGTATTGACGATGAGCTGAAAATATACACCGCCGAGGTTGACTATAATTCTTTTGCGTTTTGGCAACGCATATATCTTGGTGACGTCGGTAAAAAACACCGGAAATATAAAATAAAAACCAAATCCTATCTCCTTTGCCTTTACGTCAAAATTACTGGCAGCCGCGGTATGGCCAATCTCATGAAAAAAGAAAATCGCGGCCAGGGTTATGTAGATTAATATTACCTGAGCGGGGCTGCCATATTCCTGTCCGCTTATCCAATTACCGTAGAGGTAATAAAATACGGAGGTGGCAATTATACCGATAGCGGCGAGCGTGCAGAAAACCGCGGGTTTAAACAGACCGCGCAGGGGCTGGGAGATCAATGCGACCCACTCCTCGTCCAGAATACTTAGTTTACCGTAGATATATTCGGATCGGCGTTTCAACGGTACATGATCTTTTGACTTGGTTATTCCTAATCGGTCAAAATTATCATTAACTAGTTCGGTAAGCTCACTTTCCGTGACATTAATACCTGCTTCCAGATTGATCTCCTGGGTAATTTCCTGAAAAGGCCGGTCTTCCTGAAGCCACTGAATTACTCGGTAAAGAATAGGACCGACGTTAAATGCCCGGTCATTTACGAAGACAATGAACTCTTCACCACCGACATCCGATAATTCTATGGTCCTGACTTGGGCGTTGGTAACGTTCAACATATTTTTCTAATTTAAAAGGGGAGGATGAAGAGTAAAAGGGCGGTACGATGCGGAACCGTACCGCCCTGACTTTAGACTAAATAGACATTAGCGACCTACTCAGCAGCAGCAGCCTTAGGGCAGTCACAGCTGTCGCAGCGGTTGCTCGCACTGGCGGCCGCAACGGCGAGCTGAACGGTTTCCAGGCGATCCTCGAGTTCGATGATATCGAGGCCCTTCTTAAGGTTGTTAGAATTAGACATAGTAATTAAATTAAATGGTGAAAAAATGAACTATTGATTGATATAAACCCGAGCTTACGCTGATTGAATTTCGTCGCAGTCGCCACGGTCGCAGCGTCTGCTGCTGGCGGCAGCTTCGAGGGTAAGCTGTACGGTTTCCAAACGCTCTTCAAGTTCGATAATACAGAGACCTTTCTTGAGGTCATTTAAATTAGACATGGTAAATGAAATTAATGGTGAAAAAAATGATTATTCTTAGCGCTCATCAGTAGCATATTGTTCAACGCAGTAGCCCCGATCGCTACGGATACTACACGTCCCATTAAAGGGCAGCTTTACGGACTCCAGGCGATCTTCTATTTCGATGATACAGAGCCCCTTTTTAAGGTCTTCAAAACCAGGCATAAGCAATGGCTTTTTATCCGTGATCAAATATGAATGAAAAGGGGAGATAAGTCGTCATTACCCCTGGTAAGTACGCCTGCATTTCGGGCTGGCGGTGGGGCTTAAATAAACGTCCTCCAGACAATCTTCGAGTATGATGAAATCAAAGTCTGTCTCCAGCTTATTAGAATCAGATATAGAAGATGACTTTTTGGGCAAAAAGAATTGCGATTGGCAAAACATCCCTCCATGACAATTACCGTCATCCATTGCGGGATGAAAAGAAAAAAAGGGAGGAAAATGATACTTTTTCATGGCGCGTTTATTTTTTATTGGCAATAGCGATTGCGAGGCAATACCGCTGTTTGCGGCACTGCGTAGCTCCCTGAACCAGGGAGTAGTGGTAAAAATTTCGGTTCAATCAGGCAGTACAGAGATATTAGATCTCTACGACGCCGGCGTTTACTTCGTATGGACTTAGTGGTTTTTCTTCTGAAGCAGGGTCGGCTAACTTTTTCTCAGCGTTGATTTCCCCCATGATCTCCGCTAGTAGCTCGTATGACCGCAGCCGGTCCTGGTGATCGTATGTTGGGGTAACCGCGATGACTTCGTCTACGGCGGTTTTCCGCAGGAACTCTTCCAGCTGGGCTTTTACCCTGTCCTTGCTTCCAACAAAGGTGTATTTCGTCATTTGCTGGAGAGCGGGATGCTTGCTTGCACTCAGTATCTTGTCCGTAAATTCGGTGGGAGGTTGCAGGTAATTCTGGTCTTTGGTCGCCAGATCAACAAACATCCGCAGCAGGGAGGTAAACATGCTTCCGGCTTTTTCGTCAGTATCCGCGATGATGACATTTACCGCGGCCATGGCATAAGGCTTGGCAAAAGTGGAAGAAGGCTTGAACTCGTTGCGATATGTTTCCAAGGCATTGAATAGCTGGGACGCGGCGAAGTGGCTGGCAAAGGCGTAGGGCAATCCTCTTTCCGCAGCAAGGCGTGCGCTGCCCGAACTCGCTCCTAACAAAAAGAGTGGCACATCTACGTCTTCAGCAACCGTTGCCCTAACGGAAGAAGTCTCATTCTCCTTTGAAAAGTAACGCTGAATTTTTTCCAATTCGCTGGGAAATGATCTGGAAGCCTCCATAAAATCAGACCGGATAGCTGCTATAGTTGCTTCATCAGTACCTGGGGCACGGCCAATTCCGAGGTCTATCCGATTAGGATACAAAGAACCCAGAGTGCCAAACTGCTCAGCTACTACCAGAGGCGAATGATTAGGCAGCATGACTCCTCCGGAGCCTACGCGAATCGACTTCGTCCCTGCCGCTAAATGACCAACCACCACGGGAGGGGAGCAGCTGCAGGCACTGATTGTGTTGTGATGCTCGGAGACCCAGAAGCGTTTGTAGCCAAGACCTTCCGCTCTCCTTGCCAAAGACAAAGCGTTTTTAAACGTCTCCGGAATGGAGTTTCCTTCGGAGACAACGGCAAGTTCAAGAATGGAATAGGCGGTGGATTGCGTAGACATAATTAATTTTTCTATGGATGAAAGCGCCATTTTAAGGGCGGTTATTCTCTTTGCTTATTCATGACCGACTAAAGCCATGTTTTCGAGTGGGCGTGAATTGGTAACCCTTTCTGAACAGTAGCAAATATGAAGCCGAAGCCAAGTGATAAACGAGACATTCTCGCAAATAAAATCTCTATCCTAAAAAAGAGTAAAACATCTTTAATTTTCGCAAACCGTTGAATATCAATGATATAATACAATTTAAGCGTGACTACTTATTTATAAAAATTGCATTGCACCTGCGTCCCCGCCTAAAATCCATTGAAAAGAACTTCTATCCCCGGCTTCTGCTTATCCCTCTCTTTGAAAAAATTCTTTTACTTCGCCAGGTCATCTGATCAAACTGGTACTTCCCCCCGTGATTAGTTTAATTAAAACGAACTTCCAGGTAATATTTACTGTTGCTGTATCAGATTACTAATGCCTACTTTTCAATGGTTTATAAATTATTAAACCCATAAACAGTCTATGAAAGTCTTACAAGAACTGTTTCCGCATGTCAATTTGCTGAACGTCTTGCAACACATGGAGGATGACTGTACTCCGAAGTACTTAAAGAGAATAAGACAACTGTTCCAACGCTTACGCGATGCGTCCGAGACTAATGAGACGGAAATGGTACGTCTCTTATACGGAGACAGCAGAACCTCTTCTCATCCTCCTTTTCAGGAGCTACTGACCAAAACAAGCGTAGCCGCAATTAAAGCCTTTGTTCTTCCCAGCGCCCGGCATACTTCTTCCCCCTCCCGACGGGCGATGATCCAACGTTGCGAACGTGCTTACGCCCTGCTCTACATGACGAGTGAGAGAAGTACCGAAACGAGAATAAAGCTGTGGCGGCAATTGGTGAAGAGCGCACGCCAGTGCCACCACATTCCGCTCGAATTAGAATGCCTGCAGGTACTTCAGGCCATCTACGGATACCGTTCCTTCGATGAGACGCTACTCGAGGACACGGAAACAAAGATTCGACGCTGCTTTGATGAAAACAGTGCGATCACCCGTTGTAAGATGGCCGCCATGGACCTGCGTATAGCCAGTACCGAAGGAACCCCTTATCCACGGAACATACCGGCTGAGGAAATCATAAGCGCGATTCGGCAGTACGATTTATACGACATCCAGTATTATGGTGGTGAGATGCTGACCCAGCTTTCCATCCATCAACAAGATTGGCGGGAAGCGCTTAATTATTCTGGCGGGGCGTTGACATTCTTTCGTGAAAACTTCCCCAAAGAACGGCAGCCCCTGGTTCATTTTTTATACAATCAGGTACTGATCTTCACCGCACTGCTCGATTTCAGCCAGGGGTGGTCGCGCTGGAAAGACCTGCTGCGATTATGTAAAAGGGGTAAGACTTCCAGCGCTACTCAACTCGGAAAAGTGATTGAAGTGGGTATCGTGCTCGCGCTACGGTGCGGCAATGCGAAAACCACGAGTAAACTGCTACTAGCCATTGAAGATGGTGGAGGCGTCAAACTAATTCCCGAACGGGAATATGGCCGGTGGCTCACCTATCTACGTAGCCTCGCCCTGCTTAACAACGACCGGCCCGACGTACTGGAAATGATCGCTACGCAAGAACGCAGAATCCAGCGGGAAGGAAAAAAAATTGTTTTTCGCCGTGAGGACGAGCAGATCATGGCCATAATTGAATGTTTACAGTTGCTTCGCGGTCAATCTTTTCGTAAGGCAGCCGTAATAGTAACAACTTTAAGAGATTCTCTCCCCAAACGTTTATCTCCCGATCATCCAGAGTATCGCTTACAGCTGTTTCTTAGATTACTGGTAGAAAGCGGATACGCCAATTTTCACCGGGCCGCTACGCTTAGAAAAACGAGTAAAATACTTAAACGACTAAGAACTACCGGTCCTGGTATTACCGACGACGGTATCGATACAGAACTAATTGTTTACGAGCACTTATGGGAGATACTGTTACTCACCCTGACCGAGAAGGCACCAAGATTGCCTTATCTAGCCAACTGATCACGCGTCCAATCCTTACATCATGGATCAATTATTGGAACTAAAAACAGGTTACGACAAAATCGGACATTTACTGGAACTCCCGCCCGCTGACAAGGATAACGACAGCCTGCTGGATCAATTTTTCTACCTGGTAATCGGGGGGGAAGTATTAACTGATGCGGAAGCGTCGGCCAAGCTTTATGGTTCAGGTAAAAACGGCAGCTATGCGCCCTACCAAAAGCTCAAATCTAAACTGAAGGTTTATTTGCCCTACCGGCTGTGCCAGTTGGTTCCGCAAGGCCCCGGAGAAGGCAGAATTTCCATCTTCAGCGCACGGATGCACCTGTTGTCAGCGAGAACATGTATGGCCAGCAACAAGATAATGGCCGCGGAATGGTTACTGCTGGAGGCATTCAGACTGGGAAAAACGGTAGAGCAGTTTCGGGTAGTGAAAGAAGCGGCCGGGGAGCTTTGTGAATTGTATGCGGGGCCACTTTATAACCTTTCCGAGTTTTTTAAATACAGGAAGGAATTTCAACAAAATGCCGAGCTGGAAAAGGCCGTCGGTACTTTGCAGCTGCATTACTATAACCTGAGGGGCGTGGAGATCAAAAAAGACCGCCGTCTGCAAACGCTCGACACCAACTTTCAGCCCATCATAGATGAAACAATGGCGCTCTTGAAAAAACACAACGGCTCCAAGGTCGTAAACTACGGATACGGGCTTTTGCAGTCCATATTTATCCTCAAGGGAGATTTTGCCACCGCGCGCGAATACGCGGAAGAAGCACTTGAAAAGGCAAAAGAACTGACGTATCTGAAAAGGGGGATCCTCGCGATTAAACTGAGTTCCCTGATTCTGATACTTTCCAAGCTCGGTAAGTATGAGGAATGCCTCTCCCTGATCAACCGGCGGGAGGATTTAGGGCTGGCTCAGAGCTCCAGCCCGTACGTATACTTGTTTTACCGTATTCTGTCCTTACTGGCCCTCGGTCGCTACGAGGAGTCCGTAGCGGAGAGTGGTCGGATTGACCTTGAGGAAGTTGAAAAACTTCATTCGGCGGAATATGCCGCCAGTTTTAGGGTAATATTTGCTTATCAGCACGTACTCGGTCGGTTGGGATACCTCGACCAAATTGATCCACCGAAGCAGGTGAAAAAATTTCGTTTCAACCGCTTCATGAACCAGGTACAACTACTCGAGAAAAACAAACAGGGGTACAATATTCACCTGCGCATCATCGAGTTAATTTACCTGGCCGTCAATAAAAAGTACGATACGTTTATCGATAAGACGGAAGGTGTTGAAAAATACGTCGTTCGTTACCTTTCCAAACCAGACCACCAACGAAATGGCCTGTTTTTAAAAATGTTGGCTTCAGCGACGAAGCACAACTTTGATCCTGAAGTGATAGCGCAAGAAGAACAAGAGAGCTTTGACACCCTTAAATCGCTCGACAATGTCGCTTTCCTGATGGATCTTCCCAGTACTGAATTCATTCCCTACGATCAGCTTTGGCCAATTTTTCTGGCCGCGTTGAAAGAATAATTCAGGTTCTGTATCGGTGCTGTTTTAGCACTACAGTATGGAGTTGATGGCGTCAAAAACTTCCTGACCGTACTGGGCGATAACTTCGCTCATGGTGGTGTATCCGTTCTGGAGGCGCATCATAATATCTTCGTACATGGTAGTGGTATTTTGTGGTGAGTAGTAATTGATTCTGACACAAATCTCTCACCGGCACCATCTTTTTTCGGAGACGACTAAACATCTTTAATCTCGGGGTGTTGCCGCACAGTATTAAAAAAATGACTTGTACAACAACCTGATAATCAGCATACTACTCAATAGAATGTACCAACAATAAAATAACTTTTATCCCGTATTAGAGAAGGACACAAGATAAAATACCGACATAACCGGGCTAAATAGAATAATAAACTTTCTTTATACAGGCAGTTAAAATAAAATGTATTTTCATGCCCCGTAATTTTGTCCGTGGATTTTCGGGTTCCAATTTCATTCATAAAGCATCCGCTCCCAGACACGACCACAGAGTCAACGGAAATCGAAAAAAAGGATCTAACCCCCGAAGAATTATTTTCAATACTCTCGGAATTACGGTACTAATGAACATCCTACTAATTATATCGGGAGACCGAAAAACCATTCCTAACTTTGCCCCATGAACAAGACTTTGGTAAACGTTCTGAAATTCGCCGCCTTCGTCGGCATCGGCGCGGGCATCCTCTACGTGATGTACACCGGGCAGCAGGCCGCCTACCTGGAGCAGTGTCGTCTTGACGGCACACCGGAAGACCAGTGCAATCTTCTGGACAAGTTGATCGCCGACTTCCGCAGCGCCAAACCCTTCTGGCTCGTTATGACGCTGGTGGCCTTTTCGGTAAGCAACCTCAGCCGGGGCCTCCGCTGGAACATGATGCTGCGCACTCTCGGCCACGCACCGCGCCTGCTGAATGCCTTCCTGACGATCAACCTCGGTTACTTTGCCAACCTCGGCTTTCCACGCATCGGCGAGGTCATCCGTGCGGCCACGATGGCTCGCTACGAAAAGATCAGCCTGGAGCGGGTGGTGGGCACCATCGTCGTAGGCCGCACGATCGACGTGATCATGCTGCTCACCATCACCGGCATCGCCCTGCTGCTCGGCCGCGAAAAGCTCTGGAACCGGGCAATGGAACTGGTAGACCTGGGCGATAAGGTCGAGACGCTGCAAACGCTGGCCATCGGCGGCGTGGTCCTCGGCATAACGGTACTGAACCTACTCTGGTGGCAGCGAAAACGAATTCTGGAAACTAAGCTGGGGCAAAAGATACTGGGCGTAGTCAAAGGTTTTGGCGAGGGCATCCAGACGGCTCTTAAAGTAGAGAGTCCCCTACTCTTCGCGTTACACAGCCTCAACATCTGGCTGATGTACATCCTGATGACCTACTTCGTGATCCTGGCCTTCGCACCCACGGCGGCGCTGAGCATCGAGGCGGCGCTGGTCACCTTCGTAGCCGGGGGCTGGGGCATCGTGATCCCGAGCCCGGGCGGCATGGGTACCTACCATTTCCTGACCGGTGAGGGGCTGAAGCTCTACGGTGTGTCTTCGCTCGACGCTTTCAGCTGGTCCAACATCAGCTTTTTTACTATCAACATTGGGTGCAACGTGCTGATCGGTTTGATTGCGCTGCTTAGTTTGGAGCGGATTAACCGGGGGTATTTGGAGTCACACAGCCTTTAAGTAAAACAGGGCTACACAACTGTTTGACTGCTTGATTAGCATCAGGGCGCGGCCGCAGGATGCAAAGCCGAACCATTTAAAGAGCAGGGTGATCCCGCCGCAATCCACGTCCGGAAAAGCCATCTTTGCTATTCAACCTCCACTGCACCTGCGGCCCCGCCCGAAAAAAGCCGGTACAACAACGGCACCACGTAGAGGCTACTCACCGTGCCCACCACCAGCCCACCGATGACCGTGACCGCCAGCGGCTGCTGCAACTCCGCGCCCAACCCGCTCGTGAACAGCACCGGAGCCAGCGCCAGAATCGTCGTCAGCGAAGTCATCACAATGGCCCGCAACCGGCGGCGGCTCGCCTCTTTGATCGCCGAGCTGAGCGGAAGCCCCGCTGCCCTACCCCGCTCGATCATATCTACCTTGATGATGGCATCGTTGACCACAATGCCGCCTGTAACCACCATTCCGATGAGGCTCAGCAGGTTCAAACTTCCTCCCGTCAACCACAACGCCAGCAGGGAACCGACGAGGCTCACCGGCACCACCAGTAAAACGACAAACGGCAACTTCAGCCCCTCAAACTGCGCCGCCAAAATCAGGTAAAGCAGCAGCAGACTGACCAGCAAAACGCCCCCCAGCTCCCCGAGTCGGGACTGGTCGGTCAGGAACCGGCCGGCAAGTTGTGTCGTGAGACCCGGAGCTGCCGCCGTGATGGCTTCGATGCGCTCCATTTCCGCTGCGCCTGGTTCCCCGGAAAAGGTGAGGGCCAGGTATTCTCCGGCCCGGTCGGCGGTCAGCGTTCGGTAGTCGCGCAGTCGTTCGGTTTTCAGGAGGTACCGCAGGGGAATTTCGTTGCCTTCCTCGTTGGTGATGGTTGCGGCCAGCAGGCGATCGGTGGAGAGGCCGTCCTGGCCCGCGAGCAAGACGGGCAGGGCGCGGTCGTTGTCGCGCAGGCTCGTCACCTCGTTTTCGCTGAAGAGCGTGAGCAGGCGGGAGCGCAGGCGGTCGGCGCTCACCCGGCTGACGTTCAGTTGCGCATAGTCGATGCCCAGCGCGATGGCTTCGTTGCGGGCGGGTGGCCGGGGGTTAAAACCATCCTTAACCAACTCGCGGACCACCGGCTCCACCGTCTCCCAGGCGGGCGCCTCCCGGTTGCCGGCGGCGCGGAGGCGTACCTCCAGGTAGGGATCGTCGTTGAGGAAGATGTGGTCGAACAGGTTGGCGACGGGGCGGAAGGCGAAGGTGGCCCGGGGGTTGCGTTCGCGCAGTTTGCGTAGCCATTCTTCGGCAAAGTCTGGCGACGGGGCGGCTTCGAGGAAGAACTGTAATTCGGAGGCATTCGTGGCCTGGTTTTCCCCGGCGAGCAGGAACTGGTTTTCGCCCACCTGGGCCGTTGCTTCGCCGCCAAATTCGGCTCGCCAGTCGTTCATCAGGGCGAGGACGCGGGTGCGGTGCTCGTTGAGGGGCAGGGGTTCGTTCCAGTCTACGTTTAGTTGGTAGTCGGTGCGGCTTAGCTCGGGGAAGCCGCGGGTGGGGAGGAGGGTCAGTAGTAGGTAGCCCAGGGCTAGCCAAGGGAGTAGGAGTAGTAGACGGAAGGTTTTACCGCGTGACTTTTTCCCCTCTCCCCCGGCCCCTCTCCCGTGGAGAGGGGAGACGTTGGAGGTGTTAACAGGGCTTAAAAGGACACTTAACATTGGCAGTAAAAAGTAAGCAACAAGCAAAGACGCCACCAGCGCCAGCGTCACCGCAATCGCCTGGTCGCGGAACAACGCTCCGGCGATGCCGGAGAGGAGGACGAGGGGCAGAAAGACGGCGATGGTGGTGAGGGCGCTGGAGATCAGGGGGCGGATTACTTCGTTGGTGGCGGCGGCGGCGGTGTGGTGTATGCCCTCTCCCCCGGCCCCTCTCCCGTGGAGAGGGGAGACGGCTCCGGCGTTGGAGGCGTTGGAGGCGTTGGAGGCGTTGGAGGCGTTGGAGGCGTTGGAGGCGTTGGAGGCGTTGGAGGCGTTGGAGGCAATTTCGGCACGACTTCGGTAAGAAGCAATATTATCCAGCACAATAATCGAATTATCGATCATTAACCCAAGACCCAGAATCAGCCCGGCGAGGGAGACGACGTTGACGGAAAGCCCCGCCAGGTAAAAGCCCAGGATGGCGATGAGTAGCGCGATCGGTACGGCCAACCCGATCAGCAGCGGCCGCCGCCACTCGCGGAAAAAGGCGAAGAGCACCAGGATGGCGAAGCCCGCGCCGTAGAGCAATCCGCCAGAGAGGTTATCGATGCTGGCGCGGAGGACGGACGTCTGGTCGTTGTTGAGGTTGAAGCGGAGGCTGGGGTATTCCTTTTCCAGGTCGGCGACGAGGATCTGGAGGTTTTCGCGGAGGGCGAAAAGGCGCGCGTCGGCCCGCTTGCGGAGGGTGAAGACCACACCCGGATCACCGTCGTGGAAGTACAGGCCCCGGGCGGGTTCGGCCTCGTAGGTAACTGTGGCCAGGTCGGAGAGGGCGACGGTGCGCTGGCCCGTGGCGGGGGTGCCGACGCGAAGGTAGAGGCCGCGCAGGTCTTCGGCCGTACGCAGGTCGCCGGTGAAGCGGACTGCGTACTGGTAGTGGCCGTCGGCGAGCAGGAGGCCGCCGAGTTCTACGTTGGCGGCGCGGAGGAGGTTGGCCAAGTCGTTTTCGGTTAGGTTGAGGGCGCGGAGGGTGGCCTGGTTGGGGCGGACTACGAGGCGGGGCGTTCGCTGGCCGCTTAGGTCGGCGAAGGCTATTTCGGGTTGTTGTTCCAGGCGGCGGCGGAGGACTTGTTGGGCTAGGTCGGATAGTTCCAGCAGGTCTTCGGTACCCGCTGAATTAAAACCTGCGTCCGGCTGTAAACCCTCTCCCCCGACCCCTCCCCACGGGGGAGGGGTGACCTTGCGATCAGAATTTTGGGCAAGAAGTTGTGATTTTGGTGGCTCGTTGTAGCTTAATGTTGCAGGTGTTGCAGGTTCATCAGCTCTTGAAGTAGCCGGTTTAGCTGGCCGTAGGGTTACACTTAGTTGTACTACGGGGATGTCGCTCACGTCGGTCGCCAGTACGCGGGGGCGTTCTACTTCGCGGGGCAGTTGGCTCATGGCCCGGTCGATCTTTTCGTTGACCTCGATGAAGGCCAGGTCGGGGTTGGTACCGAAGGGGAAATCGAGGTAGAGCACGGCGGATTCGTCGCGGGCGCGGGAGCGGATGCCGGTCAGGTTATTGACCTGAAGCAGGGTGTTGCGCAGGGGGGCTACTACGGCGTCTTCGAGGGTGCGGGCGGCGGCGTTGGGATAGCTTACCTGTACGCTTACGCGGGGGATGCCTACTTCGGGTAGTAGGGATATGGGGAGTTGGGCCGCCGCTAGTACGCCTAGGATGGTTAGCGCCAGGGTGGTTAGAAGTAGGGCGGTTGGGCGGTTTAGTAGGTTGGTTAGGATGGGCAGACATTTTCGGTTTTAGAAAATCACCACCTCAAAGATAAATCATCTATATCTTCCAATATTCAAACAACTACCGGGCTACTCAATAAATATTTCGTCATTTAATATAAGTATTTTGCATTACCGACGAGTGGCACATTACGTGTAATTCGACGTTACGGAAATCTCTCTGCAGCAAAGTTGCATTCAAATCCACAAATACTTATCAATAAGTTAATTTCAAACTACATCGGTTCTATTTTTGAGGTTAATTCATATGCAAGAGAATTTCCCCGTTTCCCATGCAACGATTTAATAACAAAAGATTATAGAGTAAGCAACCAACAAGCATTATAACTTCAATTGACCGTCAGGAATAACTAAACTCTCGACTCTACTATCTCCTTCAAACGGAACTACATAAAAAGTATTACCATTCGCGTTCACTTCCATTTTAGATATTAAAAAGGGAGCCTCATAGGTTGCTAACAACTTTCCTGTATTCCAATCTACTTTAAATATAATTTTTGCAGCGAAAGCGCTATACTCACCAGTGGCGTCCGAAGGCGATTTCACCTTGCCCGAATAAAGCAAGTAAAGATATTTAGAGGATGTAGCAATATCCAAATACGCTCTGCGAGATACATCAGTTACATTTAATGGTTGAGTCCCATACTTTGTTTCCCGCATTTTAAAATGGGGGCAAAAATAATCGGGTCCCTCGCTCCAAACTATTGCCTCTCCCTCTGAATCATAAATCTCAAAAAGATCTCGATCTCGATAAGCCAAAGCAAAAAAATCGCCTCCCGGTCTAACCATTGGCATTGCTGAAGCTGCCATACCTAAAATTTGCTTTGGCGTTTCAACTACCTCATTTCCTTCATAACATTCTCTTGTTATGGAGCCAATCGGAGAAATAATTTTCTTCGAGAGTGAAGCCCTTACAAAACGTGGGTGTAAAGAATCAGAGTAAGCAACCAAAGGAATTCCATACACTAAGTCGTTAAAAAAAAATGCATCTTCTACAAAGTACTCCACTAGGTCAATGGCAGCAACTGAATCTATATTAAACTCTCCACCGTCACCTAATTTTATCCTAGCAAACCTGAACTGATCGGTATCGTATACGCTCAGTTCATCATCAGAAACCGATAAGTTCGTAAAGCTAAAGAGTTGGTTAGGGGGACTTCCAACTGGCAAGATACGCCCTATGGGCTTTGCTGACTCTAAATCAATTTTAAGTAAATTAGAATCTTTCCGGCCCTCCTCGGAAATCACCAGCTGGTTTTTTTCAGAAATAAACAGAAGATCCCTAACCATACCAGTCTCTAACTTTAAATTACCAGGCTCAAGCATAAGAGAAGGTGGCATTTCTCCCTTAATCAAATCGCTTCCGGTTTCAGGTTCTGTATCCATACTACATGCGGTGGTTGCACAGATAAGGCAAAATACGAAACAAGAAGATAACGTTTTATATATGGCCATAAAATTCATCATAAGTTACTTTAATAAATAATAAAACAAAATATAACCTTTGTCACAATCTTTATTTGTGCCATAGGCACCACCTCTGGTTTCAACCATGAAGTGGTGCCTCTCTAGCAAATCAGAATATACATCAGATTATTATTTTACACGACATCAACGGTAGTGTAACCATAGCATAGCTGATGACACCCCGTACCAAAAACGATACATCGTTCTCCTCCTTTCTTGCAAAATTCACGACAAGTCCCACATGGACCGGCAAAACTTTGACTTGAAATAAGGAACAGACCTGCGATGAGGAAGAGTTGATAATTTCTTTTCATGAAAAGAAATTATACGTCTAAAGTTCACCTACTTTAGCTTAGACCACCAAATAAATGAGGTTTGATGGAACCTACTGTTATCGCTATCCAAATTAGGGATGTATTTTACCAAACATCCCCAAACATCCCCAAACATCCCCAAACATCCCCAAACTCGCGGCCCCAGCGCACACCAACAAACAGTCAAGGTCATTTTTCCAAAATAATTTACTCGCCCCCCTCAAAAAGGCGCCGATACTGCTTCGGCACCCGCACCTCAGCAAAATCTTCTTCCTTAACTCCTTTAGGATAGCCCAGCTCTTCGTAAATAAGCTTCTGCCAAGGTGCAGTAAGCATCCCTGGAAATTCGTACGGCATCGCCTTCATCCACTTACGTAAGGTTTTGCGGCAAACGCCGTATTCAGCGGCAATAGCTGTTTTGGTTTTAATCAACATAAAGTTTCAAACTTAAGTTTTCAATCTACTCCAACCGCACCGGCGAGTCATGGTCCAGCGTAAGCCCCCCGGCCACCACCACCCGCTGCCCCGCCTCCACCCCATCCGAGATGGCCACCAGCTCGTCGTTTTCGGCGGCGATGGTGACGTACTGCCACTTGGCCAGCCCGGAGGGTTCGTCGTAGGTGAAGACCAGCGTTCGACCCGAGCGGAGCACGACGGCGGATTTGGGTAACAGGACGGCCGCAGGGGCTTTCCCCTCCAGCGTAACGGTCACGTTCATCCCGGGGTAAAGATTCTTTTTACCGTCAATGAGGCGGGCGCGGACGCGGAGCAGTCCGCCAGCGTCTACACGTGGATTGATGATGTCGAGCTCGGCCCGCAGGCGCAGGTCGGGTTGGGCTACGGGGGTGATGTAGACCGACCGCTGCCCGGCCAGCCCCGCGATCTCCTGCTCTAACAGGGAAAACTCTGCCTCCAGGGAAGCGGGGTCGGTGAGGGTGCAGATTTCCTGGCCGGGGGCTACCTGGTCGTCGGCTTGCACCAGCACGTCGGCGGCGCGACCGCCGAAGGGTGCCAGTAGGCGGGCCAACGACAACTGGAACTCCGCCTCGGTCAGGGCGACCTCGGCCGCAGGAATGCCCGCCTGGAGGTGGACGTTGGCGCGGGCCAGGTCGGTGATGGAGGCTGAGTCTTCGGGGACCAGGTTGGTCCCTAGCCTTAATAATAGGTCACGCTCACGGTAGTTCGCCTCGTCGAGGGCGGCGGCGGCGCGGTCACGGGCCAGTTCGAGGGGGCGGGGATCGGTGGTTAGTAGTGGTGTACCCTTTTTATAGTACGTTCCTTCTACCGGAGCGGTGAGCAGCAGGCCACCGCTTTGGCTTTTGATGGTGACTTCGCGGCGGGCGCGGAGCTTTCCGGTGGCCTGGCGGCGTAGGGGCAGATGGCCGGTAGTAGCTACGTGAAGGGTTACAACGGGGACTTCGGCTCCGGTTTTTGCGGCAACTTCCGTAGTTGCCTGAACGATTATTTCATCTTCGGTTGCCGGCACCCCGCAACTGAGTAAAAACAGTATTGGCACAAGCCAATAGCATGAAATTATCCGACTAACGGGCATTCAGGGTCAGGTTTTTGGGTTGTTGTTTCTGGTCTCTCACTCTTAGGCAGTAGTAAAGATAAGGGAAGAACAGGTATAAAACAACATCAAAAAACTGGGGGCTGTTAGCATGTTTTTTGGTCCGTTACCAGGGGAATACTAACTTATACAACTTAAAGTGAGACACTTACAAGGGCTAAATCTAGTATCTAAATCATGCCCGTTACGGAAGATATAGTACTTCAACCTTAGAGATATGAAAAGTTGGGAAGCAATACTTTTGGGGTAACCACACTCCATAAATATGCTT
>ENA-ORXM01001467-ORXM01001467.1-marine-metagenome-genome-assembly--contig:-NODE-1467-length-33009-cov-120.885977_pt1 | contig 33009 bp, 24 predicted proteins | sample MGYA00237867_ERZ511480 | MGnify/ENA primary metagenome ERZ511480 (study PRJEB26309, sample SAMN06266103) | marine metagenome | isolation source: Algal blade | place: United Kingdom:Sidmouth, United... | reverse complement strand
AAAGTGCTAAAGTCATAGCAGCTTGACCAACAGTTCTCTTACTTCTGAATTTATTTACTACTACTGAACATGCCTAATTTATGATGAATAATTCATCGTGATGCACTTAGCTGGACTTTATGGATATCAGAGATCTCTAAAGCTCTCACACCCAGATATTGTATCATTAAAATTTTTATTAAAATTCCAGTGCTAAGAGTAAGAGAATTTGATAGTTGGATGCGATGAAGCATGGCTATAATACACAACCTTCCCTCAAGTCAAATTGTAAAGGTGAAAATACGATTCAGCTTTTAGAAGGGAATATCTTCGACACCGCCATCATTCATTTTAGAGGGTCGGGTGATGATGCCGCCTGATGGATCAGCATAAGCATTGTCATCATCAAGTGGGCTGCTGAAGCGATTCATAGCGCCATCCACAAACTTGACATAATGCTTGATGAACCTCAGTTTCACGCTACCCAAAGATCCATTCCTGTGTTTGGACAGGATGATCTCAGCCTCGTCCTTAGGAGCCTCGAAGTCCTCATCCATGTCGTAATAATCTGGGCGAAAGATAAAGGTCACAATATCCGCATCCTGCTCTATGGCCCCTGACTCCCTTAAATCGGAAAGCTGCGGACGCTTATCTCCTCCTCTGGTTTCAACGGCTCGGCTAAGTTGAGATAGAGAGATCACGGGAACACTCAGTTCCTTAGCAAGACCTTTCAGTGCTCTAGATATCTGACTGATCTCCTGCTCTCGATTTCCACCACCTTTATTTGGTGCTCCATTCATGAGCTGGAGGTAATCGATGAAGATCATCTGTATGTCGTGATTATTCTTCAACCGCCGGCACTTAGCTCGCAGCTCGAATATATTGATGCCGGGTGTATCATCGATAAAAATGGGAACATCAGTCATTTTTTCCACGGCGGCGTGAAGCTTCTCCCATTCGTATTCTTCCAAGTTACCATTACGCAGCTTGTGAGAGTCGATCTCGGCCTCCATGGCGATTAGCCGCTGGACGAGCTGTAGATTAGACATTTCTAACGAAAAGATGGCGACAGGCTTTCCAGCGTTAGCCGCATTACGTGCTAGTGAGAGTGCGAAAGCCGTCTTACCCATACCAGGTCTAGCCGCCAAGATAATCAGATCAGATGGTTGCCAGCCTGAGGTTATCTCATCCAGCTCTTTGAAGCCCGTCGGCACACCTGTAAGTCCTTCAGCATTCTGACTAGCGGCGGTAATTTCATCCTGCGCTCTTCTGGCGATGACACCGATGCGCTCAAAGCCCGTATTAAGATTTTTATCCGTGATCTCATAGAGGCCTTTCTCCGACTCATCGAGAAGCTCAAAGACGTCTTTAGTGTCTTCGAACGAATCCTTGATGGTGTTTGTAGAAACATGAATGAGCTGGCGCTGGATGAACTTCTGCAGCACTATCCGCGCGTGATATTCGATATTAGCTGCAGAAGCCACCTTATTAGTTAGGTCGATGAGGTAATTCACGCCACCAATCTCAGCTAGTTTCTGGTTCTTTTTGAGCTGCTGCTCTACGGTAAGGAGGTCAATGGGCTGCGACTTCTCGAAGAGCTGGAGCATGGTATCATAAATCTCCTGATGTGCTGGCGTGTAGAAGGTCTCACTTCTCAAGATATCAATGACCGTAGGTAATCCATCCTTGTCTAACATGATAGCTCCGAGAACAGCCTCTTCAAGGGCATTGGCCTGTGGCATCACCTTGCCAAACATTAAGGCGGAAATATCCGACTCTTCCTTGACGGGCTTCAAGTTAAACTTTTTGCTAGACGTAGATTTATTTTGTTCGGCCATGGGTGTGATGTAGGTGTTTGCTTTGATATGGCCACTCGGGGCAGCCCTATTGTGAGTCCAAATCTAAGCTTATCTATATATCCATTTTACTTCTGTCCACAATGAGGTGTGGACAGATTTGTTAGTGAATTGTTAGCAATGTAAAATCCCTGTTGACATTACAATTTCTTAATCTCAAAAATAGGCTAAATTTAACATACATTACATTTAATTATATAGAATAAAAGTTCTAATATGTTCTAAATCAATCGTTCACCTTAGGATTGTGTACTTGTAATTGAATAGTATATTAGATAGTAAACTAAAAAGGGCTGACGCGTGAACGTCAGCCCTTTTTTTGTGTAAAAGTTTTTCTAACAGCTGATCATCGTTGGACTCAATTTTTTCTCACATCATTCTTCTTTTGCATGGTCTCTCGCACTACTTCTTCCTGCTGCTCGATCTCTCCTCTTTTCGCTTCTTGGTCACTTATATTATCCTCAATATCTCGTTCAGCCTCGGCTATCTTTTCTTCTCTATCCCTGATCTCCTTCTTCCACTTCTCGATATTCTTATGGAGGCTTTCATTCTTCTTCACGAGCTTATTGAGCGCTTTTTCTTCATCTTTCAGCAAGTCCTCTTCGCGATCTACTTCTTTCTGTATGACTATACGCTTAGCTTTCACGTAATAGTCCTGCATAATAGACTCCGCACCGCTGATCTTCTCTTCAGCCTCGGCAGAATTAAGGAAGCCTTCTCCATCAAATATCCACATGTAAGCTCTGGTCTGGTTACCCATTTCATCAAACTTAAAGTAGACATCCAGCGGATCACGACCAGCTATTGGTGATATTGAAATGCCCTCAGCATAGTATTCTTTCGCTTTGCGATTTTTCTTCCACTTGCCGTACTCCTTGATCAACTCCTCCATCGCCTCTTCGGCTATTTTTTTATCAGCGCCCTCTACATCAACGTATAATGCATTTTGATTCCCCAAGCTCATATTTTTACTTTCTTCAAATACGGCCTGAGCTGTTGTTCCAAATGTTAAAAGCCCTATAAAGAGCGCAGTGTGTATGAGTTTTACCATTGATTAGTGTTTTAATTTAGTTCATAATTTCAACATAAAAGTTAGACATATTGTCTCAGACATTGTCTTAATTAAGTATTAAATGTTGCATGTACGCAATTAAGGATGAAATGAATGATGCAAACTTTTGTGATGCATAGGCTATTTCATACTGCTCCAATATTTGCGTTTATTCGTCGATAATCTAATACTTTTTGGGATTATACGCTTATCATTGATGGACGATTAAAGACTTCACAAAAACCTACATTCTTACTATGAGTATACTTTCGCTCAAAAATGTTGTCAAGAGGTATCACAACCATACAGCATGCGATCATGTCACCTTTGATATCCCCAAAGGCAGCATCTTCGGACTGTTAGGCCCTAACGGTGCTGGTAAGACATCGCTCATCAGAATCATAACGGGCATCACTGGAGCTGACGAAGGCGAGATCTTCTTTGATGGTCATAAGATCAATAACATGCGCGCCATGGAGATCGGATATCTTCCAGAGGAGCGCGGACTCTATAAAAAAATGAAAGTCGGCGAGCAACTCACTTATCTTGCTAAGCTAAAAGGCCTGAGCTCTAAAGAAGCAAAGAATAGAATTGACTATTGGTTTGAAAAATTCGACATCACCGACTGGTGGAACAAGAAAGTGGAAGAGCTCTCCAAGGGGATGCAGCAGAAAATTCAATTCATCGCGACAGTAATGCATAATCCAAAATTGCTGATCCTTGATGAGCCATTCTCTGGCCTAGATCCAATCAATACAAATCTGATCAAATCAGAAATATATGAACTCAATCAGAAAGGTGCCAGCATCGTCTTTTCCACACACCGCATGGAGCAAGTAGAGGAGATCTGCCAAGAGATAGTTCTGATCAATCAAGGCAAGGTCATCCTTCAAGGTAAAGTGAATGATGTGAAAGATAAATTCAAAGAGAATCTTCACAAAATCGGCTTTGCAGGTATGCTACCCAGTGGAATTTCCAATGATAGCTTCAGCGTGATATCAGATACTCAGGATGAATTGATGATTAAAATCAAGCCTGGTCATAATTCTAATGAGCTGCTGTCCGCCTTGCTAAGCCACGGCATCAAGATCGACTCCTATCAGGAGATTCTACCGAGCTTAAATGAAATATTCATCAAACAAGTGAAAGGCATCAGTTATGAATAGTAATATATGGATCATCACGACAAGAGAATACCTCACCCGGGTAAAAAGTAAAACCTTTCTATTGACCACTTTTCTGACGCCTCTCGCTATCGTAGTGTTTATAGCAGTGGTGGGATTCATCTTCTCAAGAGGATCAGACAATGTCAAAAATATAGCCGTCATAGATCAGAGCGGCCTCGCCGAGGGTGCTCTAAATACTCGTGACAATCTTTCGCTCAGCTTCGTGAATACGACTTTGGAACAACAGATAGAACGGTATAATAATCAAGAGATAGACGGGGTATTAGAAATCGTCCCCATTGCAGATATTGAAAGTCCTACCTACAAGGCCATCTATTATTCTGATGGGCAGCTAGCATTAGATGAGAGCAGCTCCATTGAGTCTGCATTGAGTCGTAAAATAAGAAAGTATAAAATGGTTTCTTTTGGCATAGAGGAATCTCTACTAGAAAAGTTAGACACCGATGTGTCTATTTCTCCGCAGACCGTAAAATCTGAGAAGAAGATCAGCTCCATGACCAGTGTGGTCTCAGGTGCTCTGGGCGCTGTGGTGAGCTATGCGATGTTTTTCATCATTCTGATTTATGGCTCTCAGGTGATGCGTAGTGTGATGGAAGAAAAGATCAATAGAATCGTGGAAGTGCTGATCTCATCGGTGAAACCATTCGAGCTAATGATGGGTAAGGTACTGGGTGTAGGACTTGTGGGTCTGACCCAGATCGTGATTTGGGTGGTCCTACTAGTAGTATTAACCATGACCCTACCCTCCTTACTGGGTATCAATCCGATGCAGATGGCTGATCCTGCGAATATGGGTCTGCCACCTGAAGCTGCTGGAGGTCTACCGAAAGAAAAAATAGCTCAGGTCATGGCTGAGATAAATTCAATAAACTGGCTCATGATCCTGCCGCTGCTGATCATCTACTTCTTAGGCGGGTATTTTACTTATGCTGCGCTCTTCGCTGCTGTGGGATCCGCTGTAGGTGAGGACATCCAAGAGGCTAACTCGCTGACCATGCCGATTATGATGCCGTTAATGTTAGCTTTCTACGTGGGCTTCGCAGCGATGAAGGCACCTGACAGTACGCTAGCAGTGTGGGCGTCCATGATGCCGCTCTTCTCCTCTATTGTCATGCCTGTAAGATTACCTTTTGATCCGCCTATCTGGCAGATAGCCGTATCGGTGATATCGATGATCTTATTCATGTTGTTTTTAGTCTGGCTCGCTGGAAAAGTCTATCGGATCGGAATATTAATGTATGGTAAGAAGGCTTCTTTCAAAGAGCTGGGCAAGTGGTTGTTTTATAAAGTCTAAGGCTTAATTAAGGCTGTACTTTCACTATCATTGTGGCTGAATACTTAGAAGTCATCATGTATAAAGATAAAAAGGTGGTGGTTGTGATGCCTGCCTACAATGCCTCAGCCACTCTAGAAAAGACATTCAAAGAGATACCTGCAATGGTTGATGAGGTGGTACTGTGTGACGATGCCAGCGTAGATGACACCGTGAGCGTCGCCCAGTCATTAGGAATCAAGCACATCATATCCCACAAGGCTAATCGCGGCTACGGAGGAAATCAAAAATCGCTCTACAATAAGGCACTGGAGTTAAAAGCTGACATCGTGATTATGCTGCATCCCGACTACCAGTATACCCCACTGCTGATACCTGCCATGGTGAATATTATCGGTGAAGACCTCTATCCAGTCGTCCTGGGCTCACGTATCTTAGGTAAGGGAGCTCGAAAGGGTGGCATGCCACTATATAAATATATAGCTAATCGCTTCCTCACATTGAGTCAGAATATTTTGGTCAATCATAAGCTATCGGAATATCATACAGGCTACCGCGCCTTCAACCATAAAGTATTAGAAGGCATCTCTTTTAATGATAACTCTAATGACTTCATCTTTGATAATCAGATGCTGTCACAAATTATTTATAAAGGCTACGACATAGGTGAAGTGACCTGCCCTACGAAGTATTTTGAGGAGGCTTCATCCATTAATTTCAGCCGAAGTGTGAAGTATGGTCTTGGTGTCTTAGGCGTGAGCGTTAAGCACTTCCTACAGCGGCTCGGCATAGGAAAATTCAAAATGTATCAATAGACTTCATTAGCCGTAACTAACTAGGTCATAGTCAAATAATGTGGCTTATCAGATGTCCATTACCCTGCGTCAGTCATCGAATAGAAACGATTCTCCTCATGACCTGAAAGTCTGCGTTCACGTGCTAACCACATCGCTGATACACTTATCCCCCTCATTAGTTTGCTATCATTAGATCTCAATGGCTGTCGTCGAATCTTTCGTCACTTAATAGACAGACTGTTCGTGGTATATCAAATTCTCTAGGCAAGTTAAAAGTTGATGAAGAAGGCCATTTAGTAACTATATATTTTTAGCTGATACCAGTACCAAAAATACTCTTATTTCTACTTCACTACAGACGTAATACCTATCGAAAAGTGATTACGTAGACATGTGTGTTAGCCTCACATACCTATAAAAAAAACCTTGGCCCGCATCACTGCCGACCAAGGTTTAAAATTTCATATAATCGTAATATATGTCTTTGTTCTTAGAACTGAACGTTCAGCGATAGATTAAACAATCTTCCTAATTGACTGAAATGATAGCCATCATATGTCATCTGAGAGTATCTCTGATTGAATGTAATGAGGTTAGATTGATTTTCTAAATACGCTGCGTCTTCTAAATTACCCGTGAAGGTGTCATCCGCCTTAAAGCTCCACTCAGGCAATACGCCAAAAATATTATTCAAGTTAAGCGACAAGTTGATTTTCTCTGTGAAACCATAGTTAAGAGCTAAATCAGTAACGACCTTAGTTGCGAACTCTGTGTATAGCCCTTGGTCAAGACCTTGCTGATAGAATGTAGTTGGTCCAAATACAGTGTTATTCAGCGAGACACCGACCTTTCCGATCGTAGCATCAAGTCCAAGAATCGCTTTGAAAAGCGGTCTTGAGGTAAAGAATAATGCCTCCTGAGTTTGATTAGATACGGTCTGTCCAGCTTGTTCTACCAAGGTAGGATTTTTGACATCACCGTCTCTCTCATTCTGGAGTGTATAATTACCAGATAGATTGACTCCGATTCTACCTAATGAACCCAGTGTTAGACCTCTATAGCTGGCTACGAAGTCCAATCCTGATGTTCTGGTATCAAGTGCATTCACAAAGAAACTTAGATCAGACAGATTATTCTCTCCTAAGATCGCATCCAGAGCAGTGCCTCCATCCGCAGTCGCGCCTATCTCTGTAGATAAGATAACTCTATCTTTTACAGCAATGTTATAGTAATCTAATGTGAAACTAAAGTTATTAGTTGGTCTCAACCCAAGACCAATTGTGAAGTTAGTTGATTTCTCAGGGTCCAATGAAGGCAGACCTAAAAGTCTCGCTTCTCTAGATACATTACTGATGAGGCCACCAACTTGGATACCCTGACCAGGTATGAAGCTGTACTGCGCCTTTTGCGTAAATATCTGATGTAACGATGGCGCTCTGAATCCAGTAGAGAATGATGCTCTCAATGTCGCTTTATTGTCTAATAACTTGTATCGGCTACTAACTTTCCAGACAAATGCAGATCCAAAGTCACTGTAGTTCTCAACTCTACCAGTACCGTTGATTAGGAAATCATCAGATAGATCTACGGCAACATCAACATATCCACCAAAATTATATCGATTGAAAGACCCGGAATTTCTGGGGTCATTGCCCGCAAATGAATCCGCTCCTCCATCTTCATAAGAAGACAAAGCACCCTCAATGATCGTAAATGTCTCACTTCTAAATTCAGAACCAAAGGCGATACCTACCATGTCAGAGAGTCTTCTTGATATATCTATGTTACCGACGATGTGGCTAAACTTAGTCCCTCCCGGATCAAAAATAATAGGGCTGTTTTCTCTGTACTTATTGGTTCCATCAGGATTTAAGGTGCCATTTCTATTATGAGAGTTTCTCACTAAGTAAGTCTGCTCATTGCTACCAAATGTGAAACTGGCATCAGAATTCCATCCTCCTTTTTTAGATCTCACTCCGACTGTTCCGTTATAGTCAAATAAATCTCCATCAAAGGTCGGTACATATCCGATGTACTCACCATTATCCCCATTTGGGAAGAAATCCGCTAAATATGGAAAGTCAGACTCTGTTCTCCAATAAGGAGTCCGGTAATTAGCAAAACTGTTTACCTTCTTATAAACGTAAGCAGCATTTCCATAAAGTTCAGAATTTTCATTAAGACCAATTCCCATATTAAGTGCAAACTTAGCCGCGGTAGTCTCCGGGTTACCATTGATGTTTCTAGCATCCGGATACTTATTTAAGAAGGCTCGAACGTCTGATAGGTCTGCACCGAAATCGCCCGCTTCACCTTCTGCACTCACCGTACCTGGTCTGTTAGCCAATTCTCGCTTTGATAAGTCCACGGTGTAATTGATAAATCCATTGTCGCCAAGTTTTGAACCATTGTTAATAGCGACACCATACGTTTCGCCATCACCTTCTCCAGTTACTCCTGCATTGAATGTAACACTACCTCTATTAGCATTTTTCTTTAGAATGATGTTCATGACCCCTGCAATGGCATCTGATCCATACTGGGCTGAAGCACCATCTCTAAGAATCTCCACCCTCTCTATAGCTCCTTGTGGGATAGCTGAGATATCAGCTCCGGTCTCACCTCTACCAGGAGATGTCTGCACGTATAATAGTGCACTTGTATTTTTTCTCTTTCCGTCGATTAGGATCAGCGTTCTACTAGGACCCATATTTCTAATTTCATATGGATCTAATAGTGCCGTCGCATCATTTACAGGAGTATTCACCGAGTTAAAGGAAGGAATCTTGTAGGTTAATGCTTTGTCAAATGAATTTTGACCCGTCGCAAAAAGATCCTTAGCTGAGACGACATCAATGGGAAGTGGTGTGTCAGTCGCTGACCTGGGTGCAGATCTCGTACCTGTCACAACGATATCAGCCAATGATATTCCTTCGATCAAGGTGACATCTAATACCTGATCTGCATCAGTCAGTGTGATGATATTTTCTTCTGTTCCAAATCCGAGATAACTGATTCTAACGACATGCGTACCTGAGCCCAAGTCAAGCCTATAATTACCATCTGCATCTGTGATGGTTCCAGCGTCCCCTGAGCTAATCGTAGCACCGATAATTGGTCCTACGTTATCCATGACTTTCCCAGTAACACTTTGGGCTTGAATCATCAATGGCATTGCTAACAATAAGAACAATGCAATTCTAAAGGTATATTTCATAATAAATTAATTAAACATAATGTTGCTATACAGCAATTTTAGTAAATGTGTAAATTGTCAAGACGGCTCGCACAACTCTTTAGCCGACTTTGAGCCTATAAATACTGGCGGGAATGTATCAAATGAAGACGAATCTACCCAAATAAACTCTATTCACCTAAATTGAGTCTTGATTGAAAACAATTCATTGCAATAGAATATTGGTCGGGTAGCTTTCTAACATAGGCATAGGCAGTCTGGAATCTCTTAATCTTGATCTTATTTATTTTTCAACAAGTATTTAGAATAGTGATCTAGTTAATCCGAACATCGACCTTCATATCATTTGGAATGATCTCAGCTCGAGAACACCATAGCCTATATATTCACATGACTTTTTCTTTGTTAATCTTAATTCTTTTACATTGAATAACATCAAGCATTTTCAGATCTCACCGGTAAAGCGATTTGACAACATGCATTGGTTCCTCTATGCCAAATTAACATATATGAATTAAGTTCAGTCAGTTTACTTTACTGAATATATCACTACGAATAATTGCCCCGTTCTCATATATATACTTCTATAATTTAATCCTGAGACCTCCGTAAATGTGCCGTTCAGGGCCCGGTTCAAAATAGCGCCTGCCAAAGGCATTGATTCGGACATTATCATTGTATATGACATCCAGCATATTATTAATGCCGAAGAATGGACTCCACGTTATCGATCCTGCTTGAAGTTTGTATCCAACTTTTAGATTAAGCATGTTATAGCCAGGTACAGATACATTATTGGCATCATCAGCATATAGCTCCCCAATGAACTGCCCTGACAGCTGAGCTGATACTGCCTTACCAGCATATGTGAACTGGATGCCGCCAAATTGATGAGGTATTCCTGGTAGCACATTACCTGAAAAATCACTTTCTCCAGCAATGAAATCGGCATACCTCAAGTCAGCATAACTGTACGATCCCGCAATATCTAACTGTTCCGTGATATGGTATGAGGCAGATAATTCCAATCCAGAGCGATCTCCTGAGCCAGCATTTCTAAAAAAAGTGCGATCCGGGAATGCCTCTAACTCGTAAGGCACCAGTTCATTTTTTGTATTAATATGATACAATACCACATCTACTTGCCATTGCTGATATACACTCTTCCAACCTATTTCAAAATTTTCTGATTCTTGAAACTCTAGCTGATCGTTAAATCCTGCTTGGCCAGTGGGATTAGCAGATAGTTCGGATAAGGAGGGCGTCTCATATCCAATGCGATAGCTACCATACACCCTCTGATGATCATTGACTCTGTAAGCTATTGATATAGAACCAGACAGTGCACTGAGCTGCCTATCACCTGAGTCATCGCCATTACTCAGAAAGGCATCGGCAGCAGCGAGATGGTTCAGATCCCATCTTAGACCTGCTGAAATTTGCCATTTTTTGAGTTGCCAAGCTGAGGTGTAATACAGTCCAATATTTTCAAAAGTCTCTAGCTGACTCAGGGTTTGGCCACCCTGAATACCCCTCAGGTTACGATAGCGATCTCGCTGGTCAGATTGTCTAGCAATATCAATACCGATTTTCGATTTTAATATGGTATTATCTTTAGCAAGTACATTATTAATACTGGCTCCGATGCCCCAATACTGACGGTCCAGATTTATCCATGCACCAAACTCGAAAGGAAGAAGGCCCGTAAAATTGCGATCAGACCAAAAGCCATAAGCTTCCAGGCTCAAGTTATCTTTTAGCTGACTGTCTAAATGAGCTCCAAATTTAATCTGGCTGATGGACTCTCCAGTGGCAAACTCAATATTTCTATCTCTGGCCTGACGACGGTCCGCCTCTGCCGCATCAGCATCGAGGCTGCCTGGGTCATCGGCCGTAGGACTATTCGTGTAGTTCATCTGGAGGAGAAGCTTAGTTTTCTTATTGACCTTCTGCTCTACTCTACCTGAAATATTCTGACTTTCAAAGCCGCTCTGAGCACGATAGCCGCTCGTCGCTATCCGGCCCATATTAAGTATAATCTTACTGTGCTCATTCTTCCATCCTCCAGAAAGCGTGTACTGAGACATACCATAAGCTCCAAGCGTTGCTGAGCCTTCCACATAGTTTTTCACGAAGTCGTCAAAGGAGTTAATGAGGATCACCCCTCCTGAAGCATTACCATAAATGCTGGAAGAAGGGCCTTTCAGCACTTCTATTTTTTTTATCTGATTAAGGACTAAATTATCCACTTGACCCTGCCCATCTGGGGTAGTCTCTGGTATACCATCGACGATAAGCTTAATGCCTCTGATTCCAAATGCAGCTCTCGCTCCGTACCCACGTATGGAGATGCGCAAATCCTGAGCATAATTGTTGGCATTCATCATAAAGACTCCTGCACTATTTACCATATAGTCCTGTAGGCTAAGCTGCTGGCTGATGCCCTGAAGAGTCGTTACATCATGGATGTTGATGCTGACGGGTGCTGAAAGCAGATCCGTATTCAGTCGTAGAGCTGTGACCTGGATGGGCTCGATATCAGCCTGTAGGATAGAGTCCGTCTGAGCATAAACAGATAGACTCGTCAGAGTCAAAATCCAGATGATAGAGAAACTTTTTATCATGATGTAAAAATGCATTTCTATATTAGATAGTCGATTTGAACTCAGAAAATACACTCAGCATATATGCAATCTCTCAGCAAATTAACGTGTCAATAAACGGGACAACACTTAAACCATCTACCTCTCTTAAAATAAAATTCTGTAGGCCACCACCTGGCTTATGAAGCCGACGAGGTAGCCTCCATAAATATCCTGGTAGCTGTGATTAGTCATATATTTTCGCGCAGATCCTACTATCCCTGCAATGATGATGACTGCTAAAACTATAAAGTTCATATGAATCTTAAACCTACCTAATGACCCCGCGGACACTATAAAATCCTGATAATCAAAGCTCATCTTAAAAAGAAGCACCACTGCTATCAATCCACCCATACCCACTGTATGTAAACTGATCTTAGAAAAATTATTAATGAAAAATGAGATAAAAATGGAAATCGTAGCTCCGAAGGTGATGGAACTAAATAGCATTGGTATATAGTTATTCGATTTGATATTTACAAAAAGCCATAGGTAGAATATGGACGATATTAAAAGAGGTATCACGCGAGCTTTTCGATCATCGAAATTAAAATCGTCCGCCAATCCTAAAAATTTTAATATCGCAATCCCGATTAGTGGAAAGCCCACTGAAAGCATACCAATGGAAAATATCAGGATCACCTTTGCCTTAGGGTCTTCTATGCTGAAAATGTAAGGATTCACTAACAGGAGCAAACCCAAGCTATACATCAGCATGAATATAGGATGAAAAATATAGGAGAATACAGTGCTCACGAGCTTCATCAGCATAATAATATTAGGATTGCAAAGTTATTTTTTCCCACGTACTTAATTTAAATTGGCTCAATAAAAAATCATCTTCAAGTCTCTATCTTATAGATCAAAGGATTGAATGCTTTAGACGCTACCATGACCTGATCGCCTATGCTGAGGTTGGCGACTTCTGACATATCAGCCACGACTTTTACTATTTGGCTCTGAATCAGTACAGTGATTATGTAGAGTACCTCTTGAGCTTCTATGGCTATTACCTCACCAGCGAATTTAAATTTACCACTGACATCTTGATTAATAAAAATGCTTGATGGGCTACCCAGTCTCATGACTTTACCCTCTCCTATCTGTATGACCCTATCTGAAAGTTTAAATATTTCAGATAGATTATGACTGATCAGAATAGTGGTCAGCTTGAACTCTCGGTGGAGAGCTAAGATGTAGTCTTGTAATTGTATTCGAATTTTGGTATCAAGCGCTGATAGGGGTTCATCTAACAATAGAATACTCGGTCTTGGCACTAAGGCTCTAGCTATTGCGACTCGCTGCATTTGACCTCCTGACAGTGTGAGAGGCTTTCTATCTTGTAGCTTACTTAGCCCTACTATCTCTATCAGTTCAGTGATGACATCATTACGCTGGTGCTTTTTAAGTGCAAAGTTGAGATTCTCTCTCACCGTCATATGCGGGAAGAGTGCGTAGTCTTGGAAGACCATGCCCAGCTGTCTTTGTTGAGGGCTCAGGTTAGTCTTGGTCTGTCCGTCATACCACACGCTACCTGCCACTTCTATTCGTCCTCCATCTGGCACCATCAGGCCTGATATCATCCTTAGGATGGAGGTCTTACCAGCACCTGACTCTCCGTATAAAGTTACAAATTCACCTTTATCTATGTCGATATTAATCTTCAGATTCATCTCGCCCTCCGCCGAGTCTAAGCGCTTATTTAAGTTGAGTTTGATCATTTCCAGAAACGCTTGATATATCCTCCGTTAGATGTATAGACCACTAACAATATGGTAAAAGTAATGATGAATAATACGATAGAATAAAAATTAGCCGCTGCGTAATTCATAGCTTCCACCTCTTCATATATTGCAATAGATGCCACTTTAGTCTGGCCAGGTATACTGCCACCAATCATCAATACCACCCCAAACTCACCGACAGTGTGTGCAAATGTCAGGATGATACCTGTGAATAATGAGGACTTAATGTTAGGCAGCTGTACACTAAGTAGCGTCTGCCATTTGCTCTTGCCCATAACGTAGGAAGCCTCAGTCAGTGAAGGTGATAGACCTGTCAGACCTGACTGAATCGGATGTACCATAAATGGCAATGAATATATCACCGAAGCAAGGACCAATCCTCCAAAACTGAAAACTAAGCTTAGTCCCATGTGCTGATCTAAAAATTTTCCAAATGCATTAGAAGGGCTAAATGCAATCAGAAAATAAAATCCTAATACTGTTGGCGGTAGGACCAAAGGCATGCTAACAAGAGTCTCTATCACTGGCTTAATCCTGGACCGGCTATTGACGAGCCAATGGGCCATTGGCACAGAGATCAAGAATAAAATCATGGTTGTGGCCGTAGCTAATTGAAAGGTTAATATGAGCGGTCCCCAATCCATTAAGAAGAAAGCATGATTTCGTTCTGCTTGATCATAAGAGAGACTGGCATACTGTTTATGAGAGATAGCCGATCAGCTGCGCCTGTGCTGATCACAGCAATGAGCTCACCTACAGCTGTAGCCACACTGATCTTACTGATAAGCTCGCCTCTCTCTATGGCTATAATATGACCAAGAATGCGATTCAGAATGCTGATCTGACAATCTACTGTTGTGGCTATGATTAGCTCCGTCTCTTTAAATAAAATATTAATCTTTCTACCCTCCTGTAAGTAAGCTGCTGTATTTGGAGTATCGATGACGATAGATCGGATGATGGTCTGATCAGGCAGCTCTATAGTGACCAGTGACAGGCTGCCATTGACTGTTATTTCTTTAATCTGACCGCCTATTCTATTCACTCATCGAATATCCAAAGTCTTTCAATAGATTCCGAGCTTCTGCTGAAAAAAGAAAATTATAAAACTGCTGAGCTCGCTCCTTTTCAGCTCTATTATGTTTAATCAATACGACTCCCTGAGATAAGGGTGTGTGCCAATGTTCTTCCATTACTTTCCATTGGCCACATTGATCTATACCCGCGCCAAGTACGACTGAAAGAGAAGTAAATCCGAAATGCGCGGACTGAGTTACGACGAATTGATTGACCTGTGAAATACTCTCGCCGTAGACTAATTTATCAGAGACTTCTTCAGCGATACCAGCTGCCTTGAGGACATCCATCGCAGCCCTACCATAGGGTGCCGTCTGAGGATTAGCTATGGCGATATGCCTCACTGCTGACTGAGTGAGCGCAGTTAGTGATGGCTGTAGTTCATCCACCATGGTCCACAGCACTAACTTTCCATGGGCATACACAGTGGGAGGAGTATAGGTTTTATCTGCCGCATATAGTCGCTGGGGATAGGCCATATCTGCGGATAGGAATATATCATATGGAGCCCCTTCCATAATCTGAGCTGTCAGCTTGCCTGAAGAACTGATGATAAGATCGCAGGGTATCTCCGTCTGCTCAGTGAATGCAGCCACGAGATCCTTCATCGCGTACTGCATGTTAGCTGCAGCCGCGACTCTCAGTGTCCGCTGGCTAGGTTGCTGACAGGTGAATAGGACTGCACTAAAACAAGCGCATGTCACATACACCAATAAGTCACGGCCACTGAACATTTTACAATGATAAGAAATGAAGATCGATCTAAAAGTCAACCTAAAAAAATCGCGGGTAATGGAAAAATGATTGGAGACTTTAATATAGCCTAAGGGAGCACAAATTCGATTAAGGACTACTTAAAAACGTCGTCATATGGAAGTCTGCCTCTTATGGGTAATGACCACCTATTTATTTGGTTGTGCAAGTTCCTCTGCATCTTCAAATTCTATATTTTCATCAATCTCTCCTTTAAAAGCTTCAATCCAGGCATTTTTGATTAAATTAAATATGGTAGACCAAATGTTTGTCGAGGTGTTATTTAGGTCTCCTTCGACTGGGATCTTGGTCGCAATATTATCTGTTTTCTGATTCTTTAGGATAAACTTGAAAAAGCCTGCTACACCTTCCCAGACACGCTCAAAAAACCCGTCTTCATCACCAATTAATTTTGAATCCTTTAGAATTGGTTTAAAATAGCTTTTTAGATAGCCATCTGCAATCGCTATCTCACTGTATACGCTGTAAGTACCCTCTTCAAAATCTAATCCAGTATAGTGATTAAAAGCATCATTTAATGATGTAGCCTGAGCATCTTCAAGCGACATGGAGATATCCATATCGGGAATGATTTTCAGCAGATTCAATTTTCCATTTACCTGAAGGGTTCCATCACCAATGCTCGAGCCAGAGGCAGTAAGCGTAGACGGCAGCTTCACGGATTTATCATCTACATTCTGTAGATTGGTCGCAGTGGCTGTGATGTTATATATCTGTAAATCAATATTGGGATCGGGAACCACCTGAACGAATGCCAACTTACCTTTGGTGATTTCTAATTTATTAATGGAGATGGGCACTAAGTCAGTCAGCACTTCAGTCCAGTCATCCAGCTCCGTTTCCACTTCTGACCCTTCATGGTCTTCGAATACATAGATTACAGATGGCTGAGTCAAGTAAACCTCAGAAACGATTCTTCCCTGCAGCAGTGATTTCCATTCGACTGATATATCTGTCTTTATAATAGAAATAAACGGCACCTGACTTCCGGCATCAATCTTATTGAGGTATAAGCTATCGATCACATACGCACCTCTCCACAGCGAGATATCAATGTCTTCTACTTCGCCATAGTATCCAGGCATATCAGATAGAGCGTTATTTACATAAGACTTAACCATGGTTGGTAGCAGCAGTCGAAACATAATAATGGCTGCGATAATCAGCATTGGTATGAGATACCTTTTCTTTTGATGGAATCGTTTATGAGCCATGGGACACGGGAGTTTGACTGAACAAAAAGTTTAGTAAGATATTTAATTAAGCCTTTGCGGTTTCGTCTTTAAGCACTCGCTTGACTTTGACCGACTGATCTGTGGGTTGCACTTCGCGATTTTGATTGAGCGTATAGACCTGTGTAAATTCTGCGCCCATGATTAAAATCACCGCATTGTAATATACCCATATCATGAAACTTGCTAATGCTCCAGCACTACCGAAGGCATTCCCAATATCGCTGCTGCTCAAATAAAAGCCAATGGCAAATTTGCCGATCGTAAACATAATGGTAGTCACCAATGCTCCCACAAGGAGATCTTTATTAAAGATTTTAGCATCGGGTAGAAATCGAAATAACAAATAAAACAGCACATAAGTAACAAGGAAGCCGATCAACATAGAGATAATAAGAAATGTCGTACCCCCTAATTCAGGAAGCAGGACCTGAATTTGATTAGTCATAACCATAGCTATGGCATTCAAGCCAAGCGATACCAGAAACACAAAGCCCAGACCTAATAAAAATCCTAAGGAGATCAGTCTATCTACGAAAAGGGACTTGAATCCCAGCTCTGGATCTTTCGTTACATTCCAAGCTCGATTCAGCGTATTTTTTAATTGGATGACCACAGCCGTGGCGGCTATAATTAAAGTCACACCAGAAATGACGGTAGCAGCTATCCCGGACTCGTTAAGTCGAGCGTTCGCGACCATCGAACGTAGCTCTTCTGACTGGTTAGCCCCCAGAAGGGTACTCAGCTGATTAAACATTTCTTCTTCAAGACCAGAGGATTGGGAGATAAAACCCACTACAGCAATAACTATGACTAAAAGTGGTGCGATGGAAAAAAGGGTATAATAGGATAAGGCGGCTGCCATCATAAAGCCTTCGTCAACTGAAAATTGGCTCCACGTCTGTTTTATATATTTCATCTATGTTAGATTCAGCATTACAGAGTTCAATACCCTATTTTAATATATATTGTTCGACATGGATGATTGGGGGTATTATATCTCAGTTTGATGACTTTAGTATCAAGTTCGTCGGACAAAAATGGATTTGGCAATACCACGGACTTTATGCCCGACGAAATAGCCATCCGCCAGTTAACAAAGAAGTCCTGATTAATATCTCGCTTGTGATATATTTTACCCCCGACGATTCTTGCTATCTGTGACTTGCACCAGAAAGTCCAAGTCGCTGACTATTTTTTGGTAGTAATTTTTACTGCAGGTGAATTATTTTTATAATTTTTATCGTTTAACAGACTTAAGCGAGACTTCAGCGCTGTCAGTTTGTGTCTTATGATGGACTGGTCAGCTATAAACTGTGCTACATCGAAAGGATCGATGAATATCCGACTTACGGATCAATCAATTCGGCTTTGTTTATGTAGTAATTGGTTATTAAAGTTTTCTATAAAATGCTTAGATACCACGCTAAGCAGATCAATAGAGGTGTGCTCTTTTAGCATGAAGTAGCCTTTGAGCCTGGAGCAGATGATTGGAGTTTTTATCATCATAACTGTAGCTATCGATCACACCACTGAGGCCAGATCAATCCATCTCCATGGGATCAGAAGATATTAAGGTAAAGCTTTCGACAGCTACTGATTCGAAACTGCAAGTAATATCACTGCGCTTAGATATCTGCTTGAATTTTCCATTAGTAAAGCTTAAGTCTTCTATAGATAAATCAAAGTACTTACCATTCTTCTCTGATGCTCCTACCGCATTGACCTGTTCAATAATGTGTGAGGTCCCAAGTCTTATCTCTAATCATGCTACTCGCAATTCTTCTATGGAATATTTATAGTGAACCAAGTGTACAGCTAAAAATATAAGAACCTTCAACAGGCGTTTTGTAGGATGTAATTAGTAAGCTTTGTGATCCATTAAAAGATCTTAGAAAAGTGAGAGAATCAAAATTGGGCAGAAGCGCGTAATAATTAAGCTTAACATCATTTACCTCTACGTGCGGTGAGTTAAGGATGGCTTTAGTCAATGTATGTGTCATCATGCTTTGAGAGAAAAATAAATCAGTACTTGGAAGAGCGATAACGATTGCGCTTCCAGGTAACGCGCACTGACTTATCTGTTTTCGCTTCATGATTCAGTCCGTTGTGTCACGTCATTCATACATACAGGGGGTGTTTGATTATGGTATATTAATCAGATTGATATCGAACATCTACCATAATAAGATGCTATAGCACATATAGATAAAAAGAAAAATTATGAGCGTTAGTACGAAAGAAAAAGAAGTCCAAAAACTTATCGCCAAAGAGGCCGCTAAAGCCACGACTATAGCAGCACTACCTATCCCAATCTTAGATTTAGTGGGTGTTGTTTTTGTACAGGTGAATATGATCGAAAAATTAGCTAATATCCATGGTATCTCTCTTAATGGAAAGCAGAAAATTATCACCACTACCATTATATCTACCGCTGTAGTTAAGCTGATTACGGAATTTGCTATACTCTTAGCTAAAAAGACTAACATTAATAAAGTATTCGGTCAATCCATGATCGAAGCCTCTATCGTAGGTCTGAGCACTGGTATCGTAGGAGAAATGTATCATCTCCATTTTGAAAATGGGGGTACAGCAGATAATATAAACTTTGATTCTTTTATTGAATATATCCAATATCAAATAGCTTCTGACAAATTATCTGTTCAGAATATCAGTAAGCAATTAGTTGGAGCTGCTCTACCAGCATAATATGCAGTTTTGTGTAGCAAGTCTTTATTTTATCTCCAATTCTATATTCAATAATCTTTGTGCACCTGTATTAATTCCTCGCGTGGTGTGATAAGTGTAACTTTGACCACCACAAATCAACTAAGATGATAAAAAAGGGTTCGGGTTATTATATTGCCATCGTAGGAGCAGGACCCCGAGGACTGTCCGCTTTGGAAAGCCTGATCATTGAGGCAGCTGCACGCGATCTGATGCATGACTTGCGTATACTACTATTTGAAGCATCACACACACTTGGCTGCAGCCACGTGTACGATCCCAGTCAAATCGAGACTAATTGGATTAATATCAACGAAAGGATACTACTCCTAGAAAGTCGTCCTGAGATTAAGGCTGGCCGAGCCATCATTCCTGGGTTTCCGTCCTACCATGATTGGTGCGGCTATGAGGTATCAGAAGATATGGACCACTACCCGCCGCGTGCTAAAGTAGGTTCCTATCTCAATGCCAGAATCGAAAAATTGACAGAGGTTTTAATCCAAATTGGGATTTTAGAGATTTTTCATGAGAGAGTGGACAGACTTCTCTTGGAAGATAATGCTAAGCTCGTCAATCTCACAACCCAAGGAGGCGCTCAATATGATAATCACCAAGTCTTATTGACCATCGGTCATCAGGATACAAAGCCAGATCCTCAACTGTCAGAATGGATCAATCATGTGACTGATCATAAGGGACTGGCATTATTTACCGCCCCGTACCCCATCAGCCAATACAAACCATTGCCACATATCGAGAAAAAAATGACAATAGGTCTTAGAGGATTTGGATTGGCTATGATAGATATCGTAAGAGGTATTATTGATCAAGAAGGTGGGAAACTCACACGTACTGATGAAGCTACTCTTAGTTATCACTACGAGGCTCCAGTAACAAGGGAGTTAAAGTTTGTCCCCTTCTCTTTAGATGGTCTACCCTTAGGTCCAAAACCCAAAAATAAAATTATTGATAGTTGGTTCAAACCTGCAGAGTCTGAATTATCAACTTTTAGAAAAATTATATCTGACCCCAGCACTCAAGCTCATGCCTCAGACGAATCATTTCTCATAAATGCCATCTGCCCCATAGTCGCCAATATTTACAGCAAACTAAAGCTAAGACGAGATACAATACTGTCTCAGGAAGAGCTGAGCGATATCTGTCGATCTTGGCTACAAGGCGATGTAATAGAGCATAAGTTGTGTATCTCTAAAACACTATCGACATATGCTACCATGAAATCCTTCGTGCAGATGGCACTTGGAACATCCCCTGTCAGTTTAGACTATTGTATCGGCCAAGTTTGGAGACACTGCGAGCCACTCATGTATGATGCTCTATCATATAACGCTTGCTCTGACGACGTTTCTGAAAAAATTATAGCCTTAGATGAGCGATTAAAGAGATACGCATTCGGCCCTCCCATTGATAGTTTGCAGCAGATCATAGCTCTTGTGGATGCTGATGTCGTTAATTTACAACTGATAAAAGAACCAGATATTACATTAACTGACGAAGGATGGATTCTATCGAAAGATGACATTCAGTGCACTGTCGCCATGATGATTAATACTTTAGTGGACGCACCTAATGTCTCCATGGTGAATACTCCATTAGTATCATTCTTGCTTTCTGAAAACATCATTGAGCCCTTTGCTGAAGATTTAGGGATAGAAACCGATGCTCATGGGTTCTTATCAGGGGCTGATCAAGAGCAGCTGCCCATCGCTGTATTAGGTAGAATGGCGAAAGGTACTTTATTGGGCGTGGATGCGATATTAGAATGTTTTGGAGATCGGCCTAAGGAATGGGCCCGCCACGCCGTTCTTCTTGCTGATAGAAATGCGTAATAATTATATAGCATTGATTTTCACAACTCTAATTAATTTTGATAATCTCTATTTTACATGAGACCATAAACTGATAAATAAATTTCGATAGCACTATCAGATCGAACCATGTTTAGATAATGGCAAGAATTGCGTTATTCTGTTTAATATATACAAGATTGTCCCGCACGATAGATACTAATCGGTATAGTAGTTCATAACATCACCGCTCCTATTAGATTGTTAAAAATTCAACTTTCTGATTTCTTTAATTTATATATTCTATTCCTGCGGTATTAAAAATGTCGCACTTACAGGAAAATGATCTGAACCTATATTAGCATGGCGAGTGATATCTTTAAGTAAAAATCCTGAGCTGCAAAATATATGATCTATAGGGATTCTAAGCGGAAAGTAAGTCGGAAAGGTAGCGTAGAATCCTCTACCTACTCGGGGATCTTTCAAGCCAGTAATTTTTTTGAATTTATTAGATACTTTGCTCCACCCTACATCATTTAGATCTCCGATAAGTATATCTAACTCACGATCTGGTTGCGATTTAATTTTTTTCGCAGTCAGCATAATCTCTAGATCCTTAGGTTTAGATGTTGATTGCTCTCCTGGAATCGGCGGTTCAGGATGAAGTCCATAGACACGTATTTGCCTTCCTGCAATACTCATCAAAACCTCTATTGATGGTGTACTCTCCGATACGAGGTAATTCACTTTAGACTCTATAAATGGAATACGACTCATAAAAATGATCCCGTATGTATTCTCTTTTATATCCTTGACGCTATGCACGTAATCATGATAAAGATCAGCTATTCCAGTATCCCATGCTTGCCCTGGCTCTAACAATAAGATAGCATCAGGACTATCCCTTTGCACCAAATCTAAAAATGCTTGATAGTCCTCGTTAGTATGGAGTACATTAAATACTAAAAGCTTTAGTGGAACACTTTGCTGACCTTTTGAATCACCTGGAACTGATACCTTGTGAATATAGAAGTAAGGCCAGATCGATCTTAGACAAATAAATATGCAGGCAAGATGTAGTGTAATAGCTAAGGCTGCTAAGATTAGCGGAATATCTAAGAATAAGTATGCGCAAGCCATCAGGCAATTAGCTATTAGATAATAGGCCCGAAAATAGACCTGATCTCTAACGAACCAATACTTGCTTCTATTCAGAGGTAGTAAGGTACCAATGATCGCCATAGATGAGAAGACATAGATGAGTATTTCCACTTAGGCTAAAGTACACAATTGCTCAACGATGTGGATGCTCTATGACTAAATAGTATAAAATAAGAAACTGGCCAACGATTTTAATCGAGGGCCAGCCAATATTACATTTTGCATCTCATTATAAGTAGCAATCTACTTGTAGAAATAAGGGCTATTAAAAAGGGAATTTATAGCCTGCAACAATTTGATTATACTTCAAAAAATTTCTCGTCGAAAAATCAACATAGAGTTTGCCATTCATGACATCTAATGCACTCCCCACTAAAAGATTGATCACTGGTCTGATCTGATCGGCATCTTCATCATTACCTGTCTTGATAATGCCTGCACCTGCACCTACATAAGGTCTAATGCCTTTTCTCATTCCAGAGGCGCCTTTTAAGTGATAATTTAGGTTAGCGAGTATACCAAAATTAGAAGGAGAACTAAAGCCAAAATAAGTCTCTGGCATAAACTCAAGATTTTTCTTTCCGTCTATGATATAGTGCATTCTGTAACCCAAATTTAATGAGCTGTTGCCCCCAACGCTGATACCAGCTATACCTGATGCTCCATTATATCTAAGCTTATTAAAGAATCCTGATGATCCTTCATCGCTTTCGAATACACTGCGCGCACGCGGAGAGTTTGGCTCCAGATACCAGTAAGACTCATCACTATCTACATAGTCAGATAAGTCACCCTCATCATCGATATAGTTGCTACCTGACTCATTGTATACTTGACCGTCTTTCAGTCTTTTAAGCTCTTTCTTTAATTTATTGGTTTCACTTTTCAAAATCTTAGCCTCGTCACTGTTTTCATCGTCGATCCTATCATACTCGTTTTCGAGTCTTTCGATTTCATCTTGCAGATCCCCCTTTCTTCTCTCTATCATTTCTGCCCTTCTACTATCGCTAGCGCTCTTAGTGTCACGCTCATTTTTAAGCTTTTCTATTTCTCTCTCCATCTCTTTGATCATTGAGTCAGAATCATCCTGTGATTTCTCTGATCTCTGACCGCCATCACGTAGCTCATCTAAAGCTTCACGCAGTTCTCGTATTTCTTCATTGCTATCGTTATTTCTCGATTGCCTTTCGCCACGATCGTTTCTCATGTCTTTGAGCTCACGACGTAGCTCTTGTATCTCTTTAGAATAGGCATTATCTTTTTTTGAATTGTCGTCACGGCTCTTCATGTTTTTTATCTCATCCCTTAGAGATTGCATCTCCTTATCGTAGGCTTCTTTTTGCTCGCGTCTATATTCTTCCTCCTTTCTATCTCTTTCAGAGTTTTGGATGTCTTCGATGGCTTCCCTCAGCTCATCTATTTGATCCTGCACGTCAGAACTGAAATTGTTTCTGTTGCCTGTAGATCTATCTGTATCCTTGTATAGATTTTTAAGTTCTTCCCTTAATTCTCTTATTTCATTATCAGTTCTTTTCTTATTCTCTTCATCGTCTCTATCCTTCATAATTCTGTCAATTTCAGACTGTACATCTCGACTTTCATCTTTTCGTGAAGACCTTTCAGAAGGCTTATTTTGTTGCCCTAGCATCATCATAAATTCTTCGTCAGACATGTCTTTAATGCTTCTTTTCTTTTTGTTACTCTCACGCTCTTCGGTAAAGAATCGGTCAGAATTCTGACCCTCCATAGAAAGCCTCTGAAGTGCTATCTCTCTTTCCCTCGTAATAGACATGATCCTATTACGATCTTCCATCTGAATAGCTTTATCCAGATCTCTGTCTAACTTTGCGATATCCTTTTTCAAATTCTTGATGTCATCATCTTCTGAAAAGAAGTCATAATCGTCATCTGATTCATCAGGCCTTACATTACCACCGATTAGAAAATTTAAGCTGACGCCATAGGACCATGAATTGTTGATCGCATCAACAGTAGAAATTTCTGTAATCTCTTCATTAGAGGTCAACATGGTTCTTCCATATGCTGTGAGATTCCCGATTGTACCTAATGATAAATTTAGACCACCACCACCTGAAGCAAATGCTTGATTAGATAGTGTACCATTACCATTTCCTTCATAATCATCGCCAGGTCTAATTTGACCACCACCTACTGAAAAGAAGGGAGTCAGACCTTTGTTATTCCCGAATCTGAATCTAGCTTCACCACCTATGACAGCTAAATTGTCAAATTTAGTTCTCGATCCTTCCTCAAGTGCTTGCATATAGAAACCTCTCACTCCAATCAGAGGACCAAAGTCAAATCCAGCAAAGGCACCTGCTAAGTAGGTATCCCTAAATGGAAGAACCTCGTTAAAATTCATTCTATTCACAGTCGGCTCTATCGCTAAGCTAAAACCTCTCTTAAATTGATCAGCGTATGCTCTATCTGTATCAGAATACGAGCCTGGCTTACGCCCACCGAGGTATAAAAGTAATGAGGCTCTACCTGCCCAGCTAGAATAATCTGTATCGTCAAAATCTGCTGGATCTAGACCGAGGGTCGACAACTCATCCTCGCCTAACAATTGCTGTACAGCGTTTGATCTATAACTGTTTCTCAATCCTTGTAATGTGATAGTATAGCGATCAGCTATAGCAAGCTGAAGTCCTAAGCCCCCGCTTAGATATATCTGCTTATTCGATTCTTGACCCTCTATCGCTATAGATTGGATACCAGTTCCTGCCACTACAAAAGGAGAAAGGGCGCTCCTACCTAAATTGACCTTAATTTCTGCGCCATATCGCTGTAGATCAAGTGGGTTACCCATAAAAGAGGTGTCGACTCCCTCGCCTACATCAACTCCAAATCGGTTGATATCCGTCGTCAGATCAAATCCTTGTAGATAAAGGCCTCGCAATTCTACTAATTGGCCAAAGCCAAATCCTAACTGGGCTCCACCCAAAAAGCCATTGCTAATGCCTGACTGATCATTGAAAAGATTATACTCCACTGATGGAGAAATTGTATAGCTTAAGCCATTAACCTGTGCATTTACAGATGAGTGTGCGCCAATAAATAGCAGCAATAGACCTATGATTAAATATTTTGGTTTGTACAAACTTGTCATTTATTATTATTAATGATGTGGATAATTCGTGCCGTATACTATCAATTTTATGAGATGTTCGACACAGTGATAATGTTTAACCTACACTTATTTTAGTAAATTGTAAGAACCGTAATTTTATTAATAAAAAACTCTGACTAACAGATCTCATCAATGTCTGAAACCACAGTCTGGTTTTGCTTACCAATTGGAGTGCAAGATACTTGATCTATCAAACTATATACACTAAATGTTACGCTTATTAGACATTTAACTTTTCGTGTATACCCGATACTTTCCGCTGAATGTCATTGATCTTTTCTTCCATCATATAATTGAAAGTAACCTTACTATCTGAGAAGCTGAGATGAGCATAATACTGCCATACTTCTGCTATCTCATCAAAGCTGATACTATAGGGCAAGTAGACGTCATGGTCTGAAATTAGAGTAATCTTCTGCTTTTCAATGTCTATTCGCACCCGTTTATAGACTAGTCCATCAGATTTGCTGACGATGATATAGGTGCGGTCATTCTTTACATCAGCTAATCGCTCTACATATTGAGATATAATGATGCTTCCTGGCTCCACAGGGAGCATAGAGTCACCCTTTATTTCAAAGCCCCTGAATGTACCTTGTGGAATATTAGGAAATAAAATCTTGGGCAGATCTCGGATATATTCTGGATCCTGATAGCTATCTAAATACCCTGCTTCAGCCTTGGTGTCTACCAATTCAATATTTCCTTGATTATCCTTATCAACAGAGATAGCTAATATTCTTAAATCATTGTTTTTTAAAATTTCCAAATCCCTGTGACTCAAATTCGTCCTGACTAATTGATCTATAGTAACATCGAAATAGTCAGCTAACATGACTAACATGGCTAAGCTAGGCTCCGTCTTGCCTCGCTCATAATCTCCTAAGGTGGTGCGCGGCAGCTTCATTGCTACTGCCAATTCCTTTTGGGATAACTTATTTTTATGTCGTAGATACTTAAGATTTATAGGAAGCATAATAACTGATTTACGATCACGATCAATTAAAGAAGTGGTAAAGATAGGCAATGTTGAATAAACCGACTGAAATGAGTCGATAATTAAGACTTCAAGCGAATAAATTTTGAATTTGCTTCGGGTAGTGCTTACCCTTCGTTTAGCATAATGTTGAATTTTACTTAATTTAACGACATTATAGTGTCGCATGATTAAAACCACTTCCATTCTACTCTTTTGCCTTGGGCTACTTCTAGGCTGCAGCAGTGAGTATCAAGATAGAGTCGACTTTAGCAGTCAGGTCAAACCCATCATCAACGCTAAATGCATCAGCTGCCACGGCGGAGTGAAGCAGCAAGGTGGATTCAGTCTACTTTTTGAAGAAGAAGCCCTCGCTCGGACGCAGTCAGGAGCCTATGGCATCATCAGAGGTAATGCGCAAAAGTCAGAAATGATCAGGCGACTCACTGCCGAAGATCCAGAAGAAAGAATGCCCTACCAAGAGGATCCACTTAGTGACGAAGAGATTGCGATACTAACAAGATGGGTGGACCAAGGTGCTAAGTGGGGCGAACACTGGGCGTATCAAAGCATAGAGACTCCCCACGTTCCAACGCCGTCATCTGACTGGGGGAACTCTGACATAGATAGCTATATCATCCAGACATTGAAAGATCATGATATGACTCCGTCCATGCAGGCCGAACCAGAAGCCATACTGCGGCGTGCTGCTCTCGACATCATAGGCATGCCCTTCTCTTCAGAGGCAGCTGATAGGTATCTTTCCGAACCCACGATGGAGCATTATAGTCATTTGATTGATACATTATTATCATCACCCCACTACGGAGAAAAATGGACGTCTATGTGGTTAGATATTGCCAGATATGCTGATACAAAAGGCTATGAGCGCGACCAGCCCAGGTATATCTGGAGGTACCGTGACTGGCTCATCAAAGCATTTAATCGAGACATGCCTTACGACCAGTTCATTACCGAGCAGCTGGCAGGTGATCTTATTAATGATCCTACAGACGATCAATACCTCGCTACAGCGTTTCACAGAAATACAATGACCAATGATGAAGGGGGCACTGATAATGAAGAATTCAGAACAGCCGCTGTCTTAGACAGGGTGGCCACTACTTGGGAGGGACTAATGGGTACCAGCTTTGCCTGTGTGCAGTGTCATAGCCATCCATATGATCCATTCACACACGAAGAGTTTTATAAGTTCGCAGCCTTTTTTAATAATACCAGAGATGAAGACTCTCTGGATGACTACCCAAAGATCCGCCATTATGATGGTGCCCAGCTGCAAAATATCTCTGCAATAACTGCCTATCTAAATCAACAGGTAGATACAGCTGAGCAAAAGAAAATAATCACCTTCATTAAGACACTCAGTCCTGCCAGAAACTCGCTGACTGCAGACTCTCTAATTAATGCGGCTCTGGGAGATACTAAGTTTTTAGTACTAAGAAATCACGCCACTGCCCGCTTTAGCAATATAGAACTTACCGATAGAGAAGAACTAATCATAAAGTATAATGTGTACGTAAGTGGTGGCACATGCGAGATCAGATTAGATCATCCTGATGGAGAAGTTATCAGCACTCTTCGATTCGATGAAGCTCCGGGTGACGAATGGATTTATAAGACATTCCCATTGAATAATATTTCAGGTACACACGATATTTATTTCGTATATGAGCATCCGAGGCTAGTAGATAATGACATCAACATCAATCACCTGCGATTTGACTGGCTGCATTTCAACTCCTCCTTTCCAGGTATGGCGACAGAGGTAGGAGCAGATATGTATGAAAAATACTGGGACCTAATCACTTCCCAGCCTCCCAGTACGCCTATCATGATGGATAATCCTGAAGATATGTATCGACCAACCCACGTATTTAACAGGGGTAGCTGGTTAGACCCTGGAGAGGAAGTCCATGCAGGCACTCCTACGAGTCTCAATCCTTATCCTGCGAAGGCTCCCAAAAATCGATTAGGTCTAGCCCAGTGGATGATGGACCCAGCGCACCCTCTGACATCAAGAACTATCGTCAATCGCATATGGGAGCAACTATTTGGCCGTGGTCTAGTGGAGACCTTGGAGGACATCGGGACTCAAGGGGCTGCGCCGACACATCAAGGGCTCTTGGACTATCTAAGCTATCAGATGATGCATGAATACGATTGGAGTATTAAAAGATTGATCAAAGAAATAGTCACTTCTGAAGTGTATTTGCAAAGCACTATGACGACTGTAAAGCATCTCGAAAAAGATCCATATAATCTATTATATGCCAGAATGTCCAGAGTCAGATTATCGGCAGAGCAAATCAGAGATCAAGTCTTGCAGGCATCAGGGCACCTGAATGATGAGATGTATGGGCCACCCGTAATGCCTTATCAACCTGATGGCGTATGGTTAGCACCCTATGATGGTTCAAAATGGATGATGAGTGATGAAAATAATCAATATCGCAGAGCTGTGTACACCTATTGGAAGCGGACCAGTCCCTACCCATCCATGCTCAGCTTTGATGGTGCAGAAAGGGAAGTATGCTCTTCCAGAAGAATCAGGACCAATACGCCTCTACAGGCGCTAGTGACCTTAAATGATTCTGTATACATCGATTTATCAAAAAAAATAGCAATTAAAGTTTGGAATGAAATGGAGGGTATACCACACATGATCAATCAAGCTTATCATTCTATCACGGGTGTCGAGATCGATCAAGAGCGATTAGACATCTTGACCAAGCTCCATCATCGAGCCAGCCAAGAATATGATACTAATACCAGCGCCAGACGCGCTATGTGTCAAGGAGTCAGTACGGAGCAGGAGGCATCATTCGCTGCCATGGTCCTGGTATCCAATGCCATCATTAATCTTGATGAAGTCATCACTAAAAGCTAACTTATGTCACCTATTAGAAATAATATAGCTAAAGAGGCGCTACACTACCATACCCAGCATAATACCAGAAGGCAATTTCTCAAGACTAGTCTAATCGGACTCGGAGGTATGTCCATGGGCTCGCTTCTTCCAAATCATCATGCCATTGGTCAAGGCAATGCACTCGCCACTGCTGATCCGTTAAACAGCGGTCTACGACACATCGCCCCCAAGGCTAAGTCCGTCATCTACCTGCACATGGCCGGAGCCCCGTCCCAATTGGAACTATTCGATTATAAGCCAGAGCTGGCTAAGCTCGATGGGCAGGACTGTCCTGACTCACTGCTGAAAGGGAAAAAATTCGCCTTCATCAGAGGCGTGCCCAAAATGCTGGGTCCGCAGGCAGCCTTTAGGCAGCACGGCGAATCAAGAGCCTGGGTGTCAGACTATATGCCTAATCTAGCAACTATAGTAGACGATGTATCCTTCCTGAAAGGCGTCACCACAGATCAGTTCAATCATGCCCCTGCCCAACTGCTCATGCATACAGGTGGGGCCAGGCTGGGACGGCCAAGCATGGGTGCATGGGTCACCTACGGTCTGGGCACTGATAACGAAGATCTTCCAGGTTTTGTCGTTTTGGTATCTGGAGGAAGTAATCCCAGCGCTGGTAAGAGCATCTGGGGCAGTGGATTCCTACCATCAGTTTATCAAGGTGTCCAATGTCGATCCCAAGGAGAACCAGTCCTCTTCTTAGAAAATCCTGACTGTATAACAAGAGACTTACGCCGGGCATCCATAGACGCCATCAACAAAATAAACGAAACCGAATATCGTGAATACGGAGATCCCGAAACGCTCAGTCGCATTAGCCAATATGAGATGGCATATCGTATGCAAATCTCTGTCCCTGATGTCATGGACATATCTAAAGAGCCTGACTACATCCATCAGCTTTACGGGACTCAGCCAGGAAAAGAATCATTCGCCAATAACGCCCTATTGGCTCGTAAGCTGGTAGAGAAAGGGGTTAGATTCGTACAGTTGTTTGATTGGGGCTGGGACAGCCACGGCACAGACAACAGTACTTCGCTGGATGGCGGATTATGGAATAAATGTGTTGATACTGATAAAGCGATAGCCGCATTGATCACCGACTTAAAACAAAGAGGACTTTTGGATGAGACACTCGTTGTCTGGGGTGGAGAGTTTGGCAGAACACCTATGGCAGAAAATAGAGAAGGTAAACCCATGGCATTTAAAGGTCGTGATCATCATACAGAAGCCTTTACTATGTGGATGGCAGGAGGTGGCATTAAGCAGGGTGTCACTCACGGCATCACTGACGAGGTGGGCTATTCTGTCATCGATGGTAAAGTGACTCCATTTGATATTCAGGCGACGATTCTCCATCAGTTGGGATTTGATCATGAAAAATTTACTTATGATTTTCAAGGTCGGCCTTTCAGACTGACTGATGTAGAGGGAGAAGTGATACATGAAATAATATGAACCTTGTAAGCCCATATGATAAGACGTTCTAAGCACCTGTCATGGATCCAATAAATTGTTAGGGCTGTTCAGAAGAACCAGATGCTTGAAATTGAGAACTCTAAATGAGGGATGTTCGGAAGTAAAAGAATTTACGCCTTAGGCGTAATATATCTATAAAACAGAATTCAGTTTAAATCTTGCCATGCCCAGTCTGTTGATGCACCACCAGCTCCGGTTTTAACACAAACTTTTAATTTTTGTGGTAAATTAGATCCATCTAGATATATAAACCCTTCGTCGATGGCAGAGTTGCAAGCTGGAATATTAATAGTAATTGGTGGAAGTTGTAATAATTCATTAATCCTGACGAAACCATTATTAAACTCTCCATAGATTAGTGGCGAAGTTGTCTGATTATTAGCAATGGCTAAGATATCAGATACTGCGGGTTCGGGAGACAGACCATAGTTAGTACCAGCTGCATATCCAATGAAAACATTTCTATCTCCACCTTCATTATTCTCACCTGTCCTGCTTCCAAGATATACGTTATTCTCACCACTGATAACCTTGTCCGCAGCTCTGGCACCGACCATGGTATTCTCCCCTCCATTTTTGAGTTGATAGGCAACGGACTCTCCGACAAAAGTATTAAATCCATCTAAGTTTGCAGAACCTGTATTTAGCCCAATGTAGACATTGCTTACCCCATTTTTATTATGAAAACCTGCACCCGCGCCTAAATAAGTATTTCCAGATGCTGCAACATTTAGCACACCGGAATCATTGCCGACGAAAGTATTATAACTCCCCACATTCGAAAAACCTGCACCTGTCCCAATCAAAGTATTTGAAATAGATGATTGAGTTTGTTCTCCTGCTTTAAATCCAATAATTGTATTAGAGCTTCCAGTAGTTAAGTTCGATCCAGCATCCATACCAATAACAGTATTATCTGAGCCATATGCTCCGTTTATTGAATCTATTTTTTCTCCTGCATTATTTCCAAAGAAGATATTCCCACTATTAAATTCAGGTGTTCTAAATTGAATGATACTTGATATTCCAGGAATTTCTCTTAATTCTAAAGCAGTACGACCTCTAACATCAAAGGTAATTTCATCAGCATCTGCGAATTGCTCGACTCCTACACCTGTATCTCCATCCGCATCTATTAACTGTGTACTTTTAGATCCGACATTCCACCATTGCCCGCCATCATGATACCAGTAAGAGTCTGTAATGTTATCATAGACAAGTAATCCTCGGACTGGATTTATGACAGCATCATGATCAACTACAGGAACTTGTATTCCATCGTTTCTAATTTCAGCCATATCTTTTGATTGTGAATACGTAGTGGCTTGAGCAATCCCGATTATGACAATCAAATAAAGTAATTTGTCCATAAAAATCATTTTTAATCAATATAATTTATTAGAGTGTAACCCTCTATGTCAAAAATAGTATCAAAAGTAACCTCACAGGCTTTTTAAATATTACTGCTATTAATTCATGTGTCACGATTAACCCATATGTATATTACTAAATGAAACAGAATATTTCGTTTTATATCAAGTCTGCGCAAACTAAACTTTTAAGAATAAATAGCTCAAAAAATAATCACTGAAAATCTAATGCCAACCTAGATGCTTTCTAGCTATAGATACATTGTATAATAAATCTCGATTAATTTAAGCTATTCAAATGTCAGCTTGGGAAATAAACAATTCCTGTTAAGTTATTTTGACTTTTAGAAAAAATACTAATTCATGTGGGTAATTTTTAGTAAATCCTTTTCACGACGAGTAATTGAAGGCATCATCTTTGACAAAGTTTGCTTTGATTTTAGGTTTATAACAAACCACTACCATACCTTAACTATAATCGGTTAATAAGATACACACTCAACTCCACAGACCAATTATTTGAAAGCTACGCTCTCTGATAATTTTGTGTACGGCTAGTAGATCTACTTATATCGATGATGAAT